>Ga0172373_10002692_pt1 | contig 26855 bp, 25 predicted proteins | sample Lak10m_2_FD_114546 | JGI IMG/M metagenome (GOLD analysis project Ga0172373, IMG submission 114546) | Freshwater microbial communities from Kabuno Bay, South-Kivu, Congo - kab_092012_10m | ecosystem: Environmental > Aquatic > Freshwater > Lake | place: Democratic Republic of the Congo...
CCCACCCCACGATGAGTCATTGCCGGATGACGAGAAGAATGAAAGACTTCCACCGAAGTTCGCCACAGCAAATTTTCCATTCGGCAAAAATGCGATGTCATGTGGATAGTTGACCTGGCTCACATCTGTATAAGCAGACATATCGGCGAGATAGACGCGAACGTAGAACGTTGGACTCGTTAACATTGCGAAAATTCGAAGCCCGTCAGGTGAATATTTCACGCGCCGAATTGACTGGGAACCAACTGTTGGCGTATTAAGTCCGGCTGATGCGCCATTTACATCCACCATCTGCATAGTCACAGTGTTAATAAATGAAATGGTTCCATTTGAGAAATTGGAAACAACTGCCCGTGTACCGTTGGGATTGAAATCAATTCCTTGACCAGTATTCACCGTTGAAGTTGTGCTTCCGGCAAAGAAGAACTGTGTTCCAGCGGCATTGGTATCGCCATCAAGCACAGTCTGGGTTGCTGTATCAATGATTGCAATACCTTCTACATAGTTGAATCGAATCCATAGTTGGCTGTCATCTGGTTTGATTGCCATCGCTGATGGAGCTGCAGAAAGCGCAATTGAACTGGTGACGGTATTTGTTGCAACGTCGACGACATCAATTCGATTATTTGAATTGTTGGTTGCATACGCAGTGGTGCCGGTTGAGTTCACCACAACGGCCCAAATCGTTCCTGTCGTAGTAATTCTTGTGACGACATTTGTGGCAGTGTCCATGACGGCGATTCCTGCTCCTGTCCCCACGAAAAGTTTTGAGCCATCTGGAGTTGCCGTCATGTCGTAGGTGGTATTCCCTCCGACTGATGCACTTGTTCCTGCTGTGGCACCATTGAGGTCGATCACAGTTTGTGACGACGCGTCGTATGCGTTGACGGAGTTATAGCCAACAAATACTGACGGGGCGCATGCCGCACTAACTGAGCTCACTCCGATGTTCACCACAAATAGCGAGCCAAGAAATGCAACTACCACTGTTGATGCAATTAGTGAGGAACGTTGACGACACCAGCTCAAGAATCTCATTGCCAAAGATTATCTAATTGTCTATAGAAAATCTATAGAACCCAGTCTGCGCCTTAGGTCCCAAAAAGGAGGTGCTCGAGAGCATCAATCATGATGTCTGACCATCGATCTGCCTCCAGAGTTGAAGGGCCCAGTTCCACGAGTAACCCACCCAAAAGGGCGCCGTTGTACCAAGCAACAATCATTTCAAGATCTACGTCTGAACGGATGAGGCCCTTCTCCTGAAAGGGCTTCATCGATTGAGCGACGGCGCGAACAAATGACTCGTGTATCTCTACAACCTTTGCAGCGAGGTCAGGTCGGGCATAAGCGGCGCCGAGCGAATTCAACCTCTGAAGTCGGTGCTCAATTCGTGAAGCATCGCCTCGGTAAGAAACAGCTAGACGCACAGTGTTCTTCAAATCCTCAAGGGTTGAGCTCTTCTCAAAGGCTTCAATAATTTCGGCTATTCCAACTTTGCTTGATTGGAGAAATCGTTCAGCCTGCGCGGCAGCAATAAGCCCTTCACGATTGCCAAAGTGGTGATACAGGGTTGGTGCCGTGACATCAACTTCGCGCAAGAGATCATCAATACGCAGCCCTGCTTCACCCTTCTCATTGATGACATGAACAGCTGCATCCAACAATTTCTGTCGTGTAGAAATATCGGACATTTACGCGTCTTATTTCAAGATTTTGTTGACAATCTCGCCAACTAGACCTATTCGCTCAACAACATGTCCACTTGCTGGCATATTGATTGTGAGCCCATCTATTCCGGTATCTACAAATTCTTTAAGTTGTTGACCAACTGTGTCAGGGTCACCAAAAATCATCATGCCCTTCAGCATTTCGATGACTTCGTCTGACCAACCCTTTTCGGTGGCAATGGTCTTCACATCCGCCACAGCTTGTTCCATCGTTGGTGCAACACACACATTTGCCATCTTGGTCACTTTGATATCGGACCGATTTCGTCCAATCTTCGAGCAATGCTCATCAAGAACCTCGAGTTTGTGAACTACTTCTGCGGCAGTCCCTCGAGTGAGATTCGACTCATCTGCATATTGAGCAACCATGCGAAGTGTTTTCTTCTCGCCGTTCCCGCCAATCATGATGGGGATTCTCGAAATCGGTGCAGGAACATTTACTGCGTCAGTGACGGAGTAATGCTTTCCAGAGAACGTCACTGTTTCGCCGCGCAACATAGGAATGATGATTTGAAGTGCTTCTTCAAGTTTTTCAAATCGGTCGGTAAAAGTTCCGAATTCATACCCAAGGGAGTTGTGCTCCAGCTCAAACCAGCCAGCGCCAATTCCAAGAGTTGCTCGACCGTTTGACACATGATCTAATGCGGTCACTGTCTTGGCCAACAACGTGGGGTTGCGGTACGTATTGCCAGTGACCAATGCGGAGAGTCGCACCTTTGACGTGTGTTGTGCCAATGCGGACAACATGGTGTAGCACTCCATCATCGGTTCTGTATGCGCGCCGATTCCAGGAAGTTGATAAAAGTGATCCATCACCATGACTCGGTCAAAACCCGCAGCCTCAGCTGCTTTTGCTTGTGCAACGACTCTCTCAAAAATATTGGTGCCAGCTGGGTACGTGAAATTAGGAATCTGATAAGCCAAACGCGTCATAGCGACAAGGTAGCAAGCGTCTATTTGAATCTGACTATTGAACGCTTACGCGTGAAGCTGTCCTTAGAAACGATTACGAACAGCCCACAAATCTGGGAACACTGGCTTAAACAATGTTGACGCCAAGTAGTTCACGCCGCTTGAACCGCCCGTTCCGCTCTTGTTGCCGATAGTACGTTCCACCATCTTCACATGGCGATATCGCCATTCTTGGACTCCCTCATCCAGATCAACAAGTCGCTCCAACAACAGTGATGCCTCGTTGTCGTACTTGTAAACATCTGCAAGGACTTCTTGCAATTGCTCATCTGGCTCGACAATCACAGACGCTGCATCATCAAGTCGATGTTGAGAAACAGGATGATGCCGTTGAGATAAGAGTTGTAGAGCGCTCCCCCACAATGAACGCCGCATCATCGCAGCATGAACCCGGCCGCGTTGATTGTCATCAAGAAAATCCAATTGAAATCCGTCTCGTCTTCCAAGCACGGCCTCAAACTCTCTGAACTGTCCGGATTGGAATCCGCTAGACGATTCCAAACGTGAACGAAATGAATTGAACTGCAGAGGTGTCATGGTTTCGAGAATGTCCACTTGAGACACAAGCGTTTTCAAAATCGTGCGAACTCGACCAATCAGTGCCAACGATCGATACAAGTCGTTTGATTCAAGTGCAATCTGAGTCGCAACGAGTTCATGGAGAACTTGCTTGAACCACAATTCATATGTCTGATGAATGACAATGAACAGCATTTCATCGTGCTCTGGGCCCTCGGACAACGGCCGTTGAAGGGAGAGAAGTTCAGGAATCTTTAGGTACGACCCATATGTAAGCGATGACATAGATGTCTATTTTGACACGGAAACAGTCAGCTTTCTCTCTGAAACGGCAAGCTTGGTTGAACGATATTTGATGGTGACCGTCACTGTCTTCACCTTGCTGAAGCGGTAGCGCTTCGCGGAGTATGACATCCCTTGCTTTTTGTTGACTGTAATTTTTGCAGCGCCGAACTTGAGAGTTTGATAAACACCAGCCGCCTTCAGCAACGTAGATGCAGTGATTTTCTGGTTTCTCTTGACAGTAAGAACTCGCTGAACGGACATCGTAGGAATCGAAAATCCAATTCCTGTTGACGAGATCAACAATCCATCAGGTGACGGAATGTACTCAGTCACGGGAACCGTGGAACCATTGCCAACCGTGCGTCGAACTGGAAGTGACGTTGCATTGGCTTGGTTCGGAGTCAGTCCAAATGATGCATTCAAATATGGCCTCGGCAAGAACATGCGAAAGAAGGACAAATTCAAGTCCGATACACCGTTCACAGGCACCTTGTAATGCGGGCCAGCAATCTTCAATTGAGCAGCCCCCGTATATCGATCTGTTGAAGTTAAACCGAAGACCGAAGCATCGGTATCGACCCATCCGCCTCGACTCGATTCGTCAAAAATGTTAATGAAACAGCTATTTGATGGATCTCGTTGACGACATGTTTCATCAACAAAATCTGGAGGAGTCACAGAACTACGCATTGCAGGAAGAAGGAGCATCGACACACGATTCGTTACTTTCTGTGTGGCAACATCAGAAATCAAACAGCTGTCAACCTCTACTGCCCAGCCGACGCAGTATCCAGATGAGCCAACATTGATTTCAGTTGACTTGGCTCGAATCGTCGCTACATCTCGTACACCTGGAGCAGCAGGTTCAAAAGACAAAAGAGATCCATTAACAATCGCGGAATTGATTGATGATGTTGGGTGATCTACCAATTGGCGTCGAAATTTCACTTCAACATCGTTGAGAAATGCACTGCTTCGAGGGCGAATGGGAACAATCACCATAAAGGGGTATTCGCACTGAGAAACAGTCGTGTCAACAAATCGACATGGGCCACTGTAAAGACCGCCACCGATTTGATACGACGCCAGGCCTATAGATTGAACTGGCGTAAGAACATCGCCATCGACTGTGACTGCATCAATGCACCCTTTGGTGACTCCGGCAGCACAAAACCCAAGTCCTATGTTGCTTGTCAATGGTGTGTTGTAGATGTACACACCAACAGGATTTGCGGAAACAGGAGCTGTCGGAGTGACAGCTGAGATTGAGACGATTGAAACCAGAAATAGGAAAATGAGAGCAAACGATTTCTTCATTAAGGCGACCTTAACCTGCCCTTGATTTCTTTGCTACTGCTTGCCCATTTCAGAATCGTGATGAACCTTCGCATCTGGGCCGGGAGTGTTGCTTAACAATTCAACATCCACGTACAGAATCTTTCCTGTAAAGCGGAAAGGCGATACGTATGCCGGTGAGACTCGCGAGCCATTGTCGCAACCAATGTCCATTCCGTTGAACGGCATCCATCCTCGAATCATCTGCGGGATTTCAACTTCACCAACGAGTTGCTCGTCGAAACTGAGAGTTCCGGTGCCACCAATGCGAGTGGTCTTTGTGAATTCCCACGTCAATGTGTGCTCACCCGGAGTCAGCGCAACAGATGCTCGAATGTCGTGCGGTTCCTGCGGGAAGTGATAGCGGTAACAGACTTCGCCATTCTGAACGAACATTGAATAGCCGCCCCACTGATCACCATCTTTCATGATGACGCCTTCGCATCCGCCTTCTGGCACAACAAAATGAGCCGTGATTCGGTGGCTGGTGTTCATCAATTGAGGAGCATTATCTGAAGGGATGCGTTCCGTTCCTGGCCACAGCCTAAAGAAGCGCTGTGCTGGCCGCTTGTTTGGTGACCTCATGCCATCTTCAATAGGCAGAACTTTGTACTTTGCGGCCTCTTCCCACCACACAGAAATCAACTCGCGCAATTTGTCGGGATATTGCTCCGCCAAATTGTTTGCTTCAGAGAAATCTTCGTTGAGGTTGTACAACTCCCACACATCTTCATCAAGCGGAGTGCGGTACTTGTGCATTGCGACAGCTTTCCAACCATCCATCACGAGGCCACGATGTCCCAACATTTCAAAATGTTGAACTTTCTTCCGTGTTGGCTCTGCGGGGTTATCAAATGAGTAGCGCATCGATGTTCCGTGCATCTTCACTTGTTGCACACCCGCAATCATTTCTGGTTTCTCAGTTCCAATCACTTCCAACATTGTTGGTGCAAGGTCAGATACATGATGGAACTGATGACGCAATGTCCCAGCCGAATCTTTCGGGAAACCATTTGGCCAATGAAGGACGAGTGGATCTCGAACGCCACCGCCGTGGGTGTTCTGCTTGTAGAACTTGCACGGCGTGTTGCCCGCCATTGCCCAACCAAGTGGATAGTTGTTAAACCACTGCGTTTCACCGATTTCATCGATGTACTTCAACGTGTCCGCCAGATCAAACTTTGTGCGCTCGAAATAACGACCCTGATTCAGGGTTCCGTTAACAGTTCCCTCTTGCGATGCTCCGTTGTCACTCATCACCATAAAGATGGTGTTTTCGAGTTGACCTGTCATCTCCAATGATTCAACAAGACGTCCAATTTGTTCGTCCGTGTGCGTCAGCATCGCTGCGTATGCAGCTTGAAAGCGAACATACAGACGCTTCTCATCCGCGCTTAATTCATCCCATGCGCGTACACCGGGGTTGCGCGGTGGCAGCACCGTGTCTTGAGGAATGATGCCCATGACTTTCTGGCGCGCAATTCGTTCATCGCGAGTCACATCCCAACCTTTTTCAAAGACAGGTACGTACTCGTCAATTAGTTCTTTACGAACATGATGCGGAGAGTGACCTGCGCCAAATGCGAGATACAAAAAGAATGGTTTTGTTGGCGCAAGACTCTTTTGATTCACAATTAGTGAGATGGACTTGTCCACCAAATCTTCAGTGAGGTGATAACCGTCTTTGTCTGGTTTTGGAATGTGGTGGTTGTCTTCGGTGAGGAACGGATCCCACTGATTCATTGCACCATCCATGAATCCGTAGTACCGGTCGAATCCCCGTTGTGTTGGCCACAAATCAAAAGGGCCTGCTGGCCCGATGTGATGCATGGGCGTGAGATGCCATTTACCCACTGCCCACGAGTTAAATCCAAGAGGTCGCAGCACCTCTGGTAACAACGCAGAGTCCTTGCTGATGTGCCCGCGGTATCCCTCAAAGCCGTAGTCATAATTTGCAAGCGAACCCATACCTACAGCGTGATGATTCATGCCACTCAGTAACGATGCCCGCGTGGGAGAACACAAAGAGGTGGTGTGGAAGTTCGTGTAGCGAAGACCCCCATTCGCTAAGCGGTCAATATTCGGCGTACGAATCTCGCTTCCATAACAACCGAAGTCGGAGAACCCCACATCGTCAAACACACAAAACACGATGTTTGGTGTTCCACTTGGTGCTGTTGGTAACGGCGGATAGACGGGTGTGTTCTCCGCCATTGTTGCGCCAGGACGCACGTCTTCGTACTTACCCATGTTGCCCCCCTCAGTTGTGATGTGTGGTGTGATCAGCCGTGGCCTGGAATTGACTTCCAAGGACCGCCGTCTGCGCGTGGTTCTTTTGGTAGGCCAAGAACTTGTTCACCAACAATGCCGCGTTGCACTTGGCTTGTACCGGCATAAATGGTGCCAGCACGAGCGTTCAAGAAAACACCGACCCAGTTAGCCGAATCGTTTGGTGAACCAGGTGAGTCGGTTGTAAACGCAGTGTGTGGTGTCTGACCAACTGGAACAAGTGCATCTGCGCCCAAAATGTCAACAGCAAGTTCAGTGACTTCCTTGTGATATTCAGACCACCACAACTTGCCGATTGATGCATCCGCGCCGGGACGACTTCCGTTCATAAACGCAGTAAGTACTCGATAACCGAGGAATCGCATGATTTCCACTTTTGTGTGAGCCTTCGCGAGACGTTGACGAATGTAAGGGTCCGATGTCATTCCCTTTTGTTTTGCCAACGAAGTGAGCTTGTCCAACTCTCCGCGGAAAGAAATGCTGTTAACTGCTGCACCGGCTCCACGCTCGTTACCGAGAAGCGTCATTGCAACCATCCAGCCACCGTTGACTTCACCAACAACGTTCTCCTTAGGGCAACGCGCATCAGTGAAGAACACTTCATTGAATTCAGAGTCGCCAGACATCATCTTGATGGGTCGAACTTCAACTCCTGGCTGACGCATGTCAACAAGAAGGAACGTGATGCCACGGTGCTTCACTTCATCTGGGGCAGTTCGTGCCAGAACGAAAATGTGATTCGCAAGATGTCCGGCCGATGTCCAAATCTTTTGGCCATTGATGATCCACTCGTCTCCGTCGAGCACTGCGCGACAACCAAGATTTCCAAGGTCTGAACCAGCAGCTGGCTCTGAATAACCCTGACACCAACGATCTTCACCGGAAAGAACTCGTGGTAAGAAATGCTTCTTCTGCTCTTCGGTTCCAACAGCGATGATGGTGTTACCCAACATGCCGATACCGAAACCATCGTTTGGTCCGCCACCAGGCACGCCCGCCTTGGCGAACTCTTCTGCAAGAACAAGTTGTTCAATATGGCCAAGACCTGCGCCGCCATATTCCTTTGGCCATGTCACAGCGAGGAAGTCGTTATCGCGCAATTTGTTGCGCCAATCTTCGGTGAATTCTGCAGCGTCGGCGTGATTCAGTGCGCCGATGCCCTTCCAGTCTTTTGGAAGATTGGCATCCAAGAATGAGCGAACTTTTGCGCGGTAGGCATCGGCCTCTGGTGGGTAAACAAAATCCATTCCGTCACCCTATGTGATGAGGCCAGATGGCTCTCAGCCGAGTGGGAATCAAGCCAACTCTGCCTAGGATGAAAAGGTGACCAAACTACTCAACTTTCCATCTGAAGTGAACGACACCTCTGCCCGCATCGTTGCCAGCGCCGCAGTTGTCATGGCCGCTGGGTACGCAGTCACTGGCTGGGCCTGGATCCTCATACCTCTTACATACGGTTTCGTTGCTCGCGTGTTATCCGGCCCAACCTTTAGCCCCATGGCCCGTTTGGCTACCCAGGTGATCACCCCCCGCCTCGCAGGTCCGCACCGAATTGTCCCTGGACCTCCAAAGCGATTCGCACAAGGAATCGGTGCTCTGTTCAGCCTGACTGCGTCTGTTTTGTTTTTGTTGGACTTCAGTACTGCATCTCGTTGGGTCACTGCGGCGCTTGCCGGTCCAGCATTCCTTGAAGCTGCATTCGGGTTTTGTGTTGGCTGCAAGATGTTCGCCGGCCTCATGAAGATCGGTGTCATCCCTGAGAGCGTGTGCCTTGAGTGCAGCGACATCTCATCACGTCTGCGCGCGCAAGGTGTCATTCAGTAATCACATCGCTCACATGTAAGGACAACCTGTCGCTTTCATGTCTTCGACATCGCAGTACCGTGATGACGTGACAGACATTCATGGCTTGTCGGCCGCTGAAGCTCAACTTCGTACAAATGCTGGTCACACCAACGCAACACGAAACAAGACTTCTCGCACTCTTGGTGAGATTTTTCGAGCTCACGTCTTCACTCGGTTTAATGGCGTGCTTGGAGTTCTGTTTGTTGCCGTTCTCATTGCACAATCTCCGGGCGATGGACTATTCGGACTTGTCCTCCTCGCAAACTCCACCATTGGCGTCATTCAAGAATGGAGCGCCAAGCGAAAACTAGATGCTCTTGCAATTCTTCATGAACAGACATGCAGAGTTATTCGAGATGGAAAAGAAGCGTCAATTCCTCAGAACGAGATTGTGATTGACGATGTTGTTGTCATAAAGGCGGGAGATCAGGTTCCAGCCGATGGCACTGTTCTCTTGAGTCACAATTTGGAAATCAACGAATCAAACCTCACAGGTGAGAGCGACTCCATTGCGAAACATTCCGGCGACACTTTGTTGTCAGGCACAATTGCAACCGCTGGGTATGGATACTTTGTCACTACTTCAGTAGGAAGCGATGCTTATGCGCATCGTCTTGCGGCAGAGGCACGCATCTTCACTCGTGTGCCATCTGAAATTCAATCAAGCATTACCAAAGTACTTCGATGGGTGACGTGGATTCTCTTGGCGGTCACGCCACTTCAGATTTGGTCGCACTTTCACAAAGTTTCTAAAGATGGGTGGCAAGAACACGTCGTCAGAATTACTGCTGGGCTAGTGGGACTCGTACCAGAGGGATTGGTTCTCCTCACAACAATGACGTTTCTTAGCGCTGCGCTCTCTCTGTCGCGGCAAAACGTCCTTGTGCAAGAACTTCCAGCCGTTGAGACACTCGCGCGTGTCGATGTGGTGTGCATCGACAAGACCGGAACTTTGACCTCGGGAGAAATGCATTGCGGCGAACTTGAACTACTGACGACGGGCGATCTATCAACCGCAGCACCGTCTGCGCTTGCAGCACTCGCAAATGATGCAAGTGCTAACAACACTCTGCGTGCGATCCAGCAAAAGTACTCAGATATCCCCCTATGGACCTCACTCGCAAGTGTCCCATTTGATTCGTCGCGTAAATGGAAAGCCGAATCATTTCAACATTTTGGATCTTGGTTTCTTGGCGCGCCCGAGATGTTGTGGAAACAGAACGATTCCACATCATCGCGCGTGGCTCAGTTAGCTGGCTCTGGGAAAAGAGTGATGCTGTTGTGCCATTCTCCATCAGAAGTTGTCAGTCATCAATTACCTAACGATGTGGCACCAATTGCCATTGTGACGTTGTCTGAGGAAATTCGCAGTGATGCTGCGTCAACGTTGGCGTACTTTGCCAAACAAGATGTTCGAGTCATTGTTATTTCCGGCGACAATCCAAAAACTGTTGAATCAATATCTCACTCGGTTGGAGTTGACGGAATTGCAATAGATGCACGGACTCTTGGCGAATCAGAAGAAGAGATGATTAACGCTTTGAGAACCTCCTCCATCTTTGGCCGGGTGACTCCAGAACAGAAACGTCACATGGTGTTAGCTCTTCAAGCAGAGGGGCGCGTAGTTGCAATGACAGGCGACGGCGTCAACGATTCACTCGCGCTGAAGCGTGCGGAAATTGGAATTGCGATGGACAACGCTGCACCTGCAACGAAGGCAGTTGCGCAATTAGTTCTGCTTGATGGAAAGTTTTCCCATCTCCCCCATGTTTTGTCAGAAGGCCGACGAGTCATTGGGAATGTCGAGCGAGTGGCAAATCTCTTCATGGCAAAAAACGCAATGAGCTTGGTGGCGATTCTTGGTGCAGTGCTTGCGGGCATCACTTTTCCCATAGTTCCACGGCAGATGACTCTGCTGTCCTCTGTTGCAATCGGTATTCCTGCATTTCTTCTTGCCCTTGGTTCGAATACGACTCGATATCAGCCAGGATTTCTTCGCCGCATCATGTTGTTTGCATGGCCTGCTGGCGCCATTGCCGGCGCTGTGAGTGTGACAGCACATCTATGGACAGGAGATGACACTGGCACGGCGGCAACCGTGAGCGCCCTTATTTCATTCTTTGCAATCTTGGCGGTGCAATCACGGCCGTTTAGAGGGTGGCGTCTGCTGCTTCACATCGGCATGATGGCGGTAGCAGCAAGCACATTCGTTATTGCAAGCTTCCGCGACTTCTTTGGTTTTTCCGTCACATCTGAGATTGTGTGGAAATCTCTCACATGTTCAACCGCGTTATTTGCGTACGTTGTCGTTCGCGTGAGAAAAGATTCGCAAGAAGTTCTGTGAATTGAATTTGTCAATTGATTCGCGCGAAACGTTTTGCATGCACGATTCAAAACGTGCAATCGGATCACGTCCACCTTCGGTGTGCGGATAATCGCTAGAGAACAAATAGAGATCATCATTTGAATGATCAATGAGGCGGCCAACGTCTTCAAACACAAATGGAGTAAAGGCCATTTGTTCACGAATCTGTTCTGAAGGTCGGCGAGTGAATCCCTTCAGGCGATCATCCACTTTTGAATACGCCTTATGAATCTGATCAAGGCGCACCAAAGTTTCAGGCACCCATCCGGCTCCGAGTTCCACGGAAGCAAGTTTCAAACGAGGGAACTCCTCCAACACGCCGTCAAGAACAAACATGCTGACAAATGTTTCGATTCCTTGATGCAACACGGCAGCATCTCGAGCCCGAACATTTTCGCCGCCACCCATCCAGTCACGAGTAACACCGCGACCAGTGTTGCTCCATGCGGGAGGAAGCTGCAACGGGTTACCACCAACGTGAAAGACCACAGGTACTTCGGCTTCTTGCAACAGAGCCCAAATGGGGTTGTAGTCAACGTGAGTTGGTGATCGGTCTCCGGCCAAACGATGCGGAACCCACATTGCCTGAAGCCCACCATCAAGTGCGAACTTCACTTCCTCGAGTGCAAGTTCGGGATTTTCAAGCGGAATCGCAGCAACACCCATGAGACGATCATCCACAGAACAGAAATCAATCATGTGCCTGTTGTGTGCACGTGCACCGCCATAGCGAAGTCGATCTGAAATTTTTGCGCTTGGTGAAAACGGCATGTGCAAGCTGTGCGTTGCAAACACCAACTGCTTCATAAAACCCAACATGTCGTTCGCGACAACACGATCGTGTTTGTCAAATGATCCCAAAGCTTGAATCTCTTTAACTTCGGTAATCATTCGGTCGCCAAGCGCAATCAGCGACTTCTTGTGGTCGTCGGAGTGTTGTGCACCGTTGGCCATGATGACATCGACTTCTTCATCCGTCACGATGGAACGGCCATAACTCACCAGAGGGAGTTCCTCACGAATATCTGGGTCGGCAAATTTCCGAAGAAAATCAGGCAGCTCCATGATGTGAGTGTCTGCGTCATACAGAATTCGGTCACCTGCGTACGTCATTGTGTCCCCCTTGTACTGGTAAACAGAAAGGTATCACCGCTGTCAATAGCCACATCTCGGTCATCTCCCCGTAGGGCTGTGTTCATCAACATGAGGCAAACTACAGACATGCGAATTTTGGTGACAAACGACGACGGCATCGACTCAGTTGGACTGCATGTTCTTGCCCGAGCAATGAGGCCATTTGGCGACGTTGTCATTGCAGCTCCAGATCAGGAGTATTCCGGTGCGGGTGCTGCCATTGGCGCGCTACACCTCATTCAACCCGAAGTGCACAAGAGAACTGTTGAAGGAATTGACACAGCGTGGGCGGTCAGTGGTCCACCTGCGTTGTGCGTCTTCTTCGCGCGACTTGGTTTGTATGGAGACCCATTCGACTTGGTGGTGTCTGGCATTAATCCTGGGGCAAACGTTGGTCGGTCCGTGTATCACTCTGGAACTGTTGGTGCGGCTATCACCGCGCGTAATGGTGGTGTTTCGGGAATTGCGGTTAGCCAGGCGGTAACCGGCTTCGGAATTGAAGGTCAAGGTTGGGATGACGCGGTCAAAGGCCAAAAGTGGCACTCTGCTGCAGAGGTTGCCGCATCTGTCGTTGATGCGTACACCAAAAACATTCCCACCGAACCTGTCGTCATCAATATCAATGTTCCCAATCTTGAAATCAGCGACATCAAGGGGTGGCGTCGAACTGGCGTGGGAACAATCGTTCCGCGCGCAATGGTGAACGCAAACATGGAACCCAAAGAGGGATACGAGGGTTCGTATTACGTGCGTATGGAATACGGCGAAACCAACAAAATGGCGGACCACACTGATGGCGGTGCCGTAGAAAATGGTGAAGTCTCCATTACCTATCTCGGCCGACTTGATGATGTTGAGCATCACGGAACCGACGAAATCCACGACGCTCTGAGCGCACTCGTGAACAACTGAACACCCTCTACTCAGTTCTTGCTTCCATATCGCTCACTAATGTCGTGGCATGGTTGATTGGCTAGAACTCACTCGTCGTGCTTCATTTGAATCGCATCGATTGATTGGGTGGATTTTTTGGGACCCCACCGCAAAAGACAATCTTGAAGCGCTCGGCGTGCCAGACGGTCTTGGCCACTACATCGTGAATCGCGGCGCTCCCTTGTGTCCGGCTGGACCAGAAGCACTTTTCGCTGCGTACTACACCATTCGTCGAGAGTTTGTTTCGTTTGCGTGGAACCACACAGCGCAACATGTCAGTGATTGGCACGAAGTCTCGCGCGCACGAGATGCAGCTGTTTTGTCTGGATTACAACGTATGACTCCCGACATCATTGAACCACTTGGTGCGTTTGCCAACGACTTATGGCGAACCGTTGACGATTTGCCAGCTTCAGGACGAGTCTTGTTTGCAGCACACAAATCGTGGCCGCGACCCGACCACCCAGCTTTGAGTTCTTGGAATGCTCTAAACACGATTCGTGAATGGCGCGGCGACACGCATTTCGGCATCTTGATTGCGGAAGATATTGGTCTTGTTGAATCTGGACTTCTCCATGATGCATGGATGGGCTATCCAAAAGAATGGATTCCGCGAAGTCGTGGTGCAGATGATGAATCCATCAACGCCGCACTAGACAATCTCGCACAACGTGGGTTTGTCTCTGGCGGCATCATCAATGATGCAGGCGTTGCATATCGCCAACAATTGGAAGATAGAACAGACGAATTACATCAACAGGCGTGGAAATTGTTTGGTGACAATAACACGCAGAATCTCATCTCGCTTTTGGAACCCATCAGCGAAAGATACGTTGACGAAATTAATCAGACTGCTGGCGAAAATTGGATGCCCGCCGCGCGTCCACGTCGCAGGTAACGCTCAGCTTTAGCGAACGCGATGCGGAAGACCGACTCGCACTGATACACCGGGAGAGAACATCACATGCGGCTCGCCCTGCGGAGCTGACAGCCCAGCTGACATCACCAGAGAGTCATCAAGAGCGAGAAGTGTTGCAGAATACAGCGGCCACTTTTCATGATCAACAGGTGCATAGCGAAGCGAACCCCTAAAACCCCTGCTGTACAAACCCCATCGAGCAGATAGGAACACCGATGTGTCATCTGGCGTTTCGATTTCATCTCCGATTGAAATCGAGATGTTGGTGTTTGACGATGTTGGCCAACGACGTTGCACCCGCGTCGTCAGAATCTGTTGTTTCAGTGTGTGATCCGCAGAACCCCAGCAATAAGGCAACAAATACGTAGTTCTTGCCACCAATGCGGGAAGGAGTCTGTTGATGTCCAATGAGAAGAACCACACTCCAGGACGACCTTTGTGCCGGACATACGTGCGAACGTTCACTTCTGGAAAGGAACCAAAATACGGAACTGCAGGAAGCCGTGGCAATCCAATGTTGCGCATTGAGAACGGAATCAATCCCACCCACGCTGCACCGTCATGAACATCAACTTCGAGACCAGCTGGCAACAGGGCCTGTACTTCGTCTGCGGGATATCGCCAATGGACATATGCCAAGTCACGCCATTGCTGAACCATGACCGCGCGTTTCACAGGTTCTGGGCATGTATCCATCACACGTCACACACTACGAGTACCAATACATGTCCCAACCCAATGTGACGTAGGTACCGTCTGACAAGAAATGCGTCGTCTCATCCCCACCGCCATCGCTCTTGTGATTGCTGTTGTTTTTAGCGTTCTGCAACGCGATGTTCTCGCCGACATCTTCTCTCGCCTGGCAACGATTCATCCCCTTGGGTTTTTACCTCTAGCGGCGGCGGCACTGACCATGATGCTTGCGCGCGCTGCGTTTCTCCGCGCCTGCTCGCCGGGAATTTCCATGAAGAACGCAATCACTGCAGATCAATCTGCGTTGGCGGCGGGATACGGAATTGCGTTAGGTGGAGGCGCAGTCGGCACCGGACTTCGCATCCATATGTTCACTCGCTGGGGTTTGTCCCCACAGCCCATCGGGGCATCAATTGTGGCAACTGCGGTTGCTCCGTCATTTAGTACGTGGGGACTTCCAATTGTTGCTTTGTTACCCCTCGTTCTTGCTGGAGATGCAGACTCCATTGAACAACTTGTTTTCGGTGTGGCAATTTTCCTTGTTGCCATCTCAATCGTGTTCTGGTATTTCGCACTCAAATACGAATTCCTCTTCACCCTCACGGGGAAGATTGGGTGTGCACTTCAATCGATTGTGGTGCGGCGGATACCAAGGCGTTTCTCCAAGACTCGAGAAACGATTGCGCAGGCAAACCCTCGTTTTTTCAGCGAAGAACTACGAATCAGTCTCGTGTCGCTTCTTGAACGTCGTGGGGCTCAGATTTTTGGTACATCGCTGCTGACATTGGCTGCAGCGTTCGTTTGCCTGTGGACATCAGCAACCCTGTTTGGTGCCGAGAACCTCTCCTCCTATGAGATATTGGTGGCGTTTTCATTAGTCCGAGTTCTTATTGCCGTCTCGCCCATTCCTGGCGCGGCAGGAATTGCTGAATTAGGACTCATTGCGCTTCTTGAAAGAAGCGGGGTGTCCCTGATTGACGCCACGGGAACCACCCTTTTGTATCGATTCATCACATGGTTTATGCCAATTGTTGTTGGCACTGCTCTATGGTGGCGTTACTCGCACTCTCCGAAGGAGTCTTTCCATGGCCAGATTCACCACGACGGTTCCCAGCACGAAAACTCCGGAAGAAGCATTCCACTACATGGCTGATTTACGGAACTTCTCTCAGTGGGACCGCAACATCATCAAAGTTGAACAAATCAATGGCGATGGACCGGGTCTCGACGCTGTCTTTGACATCACTGTTCGCGGATTAAGTGGTCGACCATCAGTCTTGAGATACAAGACAATCGAGTTTGATTCACCGAGCAACATCTTGGTGAAGGGCCGCAACGCAATCTTTACCTCAATTGACAGAGTCACCATCACTCCCACTGCTACTGGTTGCGACGTCACGTACGACGCAATTCTCACTGCGAATTGGAAAGTTGCTCCGATGAACCTTGTTCTTGGTGCTGTGTTCAACAAAGTTGGTCAGGCCGCAACGAAAGGTTTGCGGAAAGTTCTCGCGTAAGAAATTACGGACAACCAAGTCCGTGCAGAGTTGCACACTCGCGACATAACCATGCTTTGCCGTCGGTGGTACTCCAAGCCGTTGCTAAATGTGAACCACACGACATGCAGTCATGTTGCTCTTTGACTTCTGGTCGAACCTCAAACTTGGGTTGATTGTCATTTGTCATGTTGAAGACTTTCGAAGGAGCCACGAACTTTCTGAGTCCGATGATTCACGATGACGGATGACCTTGTCAAGTAGAGACACCAGTTGTTGCTGCTCTTTCATAGAGAGTCCTCCCCACTGTTCCTTATGAACTGCTTGGATTTCCTTTAGCAATTTTGAGAACACCCGGACCCCTTTGGCGGTAGCACAAGCAACCACTCGACGTCTGTCTTCAGCTGGTCGAAAACGCTTCACAAGTCCAAGGATTTCCAACTTGTCCACCAAACGAGTCAGGTCCGCAGCCTTATTGATGAGACCATCGGCAATTTCCCCCATGGGCCGACCTTCTTTGTCGGACTCGCGACACAACACCCACAAAATACGGAAATGTGCTTCGGTCAAGTTTTCGCTGTGACAAATTCGCTCAATGTCTGCAGCCAACAATCCAGAGGAAACGTTCAAGAAAATATAAGACGCGCGATTGAGTTGATCACGACGCGACTCTTCATCAACCTTCATGTTTGTCCCCACCCACGTGAAGAATCGTCTTAAATACCGCTTTCATGGTGTCAAGTGGACTAGCGCTGGCGTCGAACGATCGCCATGCAATAAATCGATCTGGCCGAACCAAGATTGCGCCAGTTGAAGAAAATTGTCTCTGCTTCAGCCACGAGAGATTTGTATCCAAGTAATCGCCAGACGTATGACCTATGCGAATAGTTCTCAAAGCAATTCCATATGACTGTGCGACATCACGCGCTGATTCACACCAAGGTTCTCCCTCTTCACCCGCAATCAACAGAAATTCGTGTGACGCCACTAGGTCAACAGTTGAGACTTTGGTGCCACTACTTTTCTCCACCCACGCATGCGGCAATGGATGACCCGGTCTCGTATCTGAGATGTACAAACGAATGTCGTCTGGGTTTGGTTGTGCACTTGAACCATCTGCCACAACCGCAGTGGAGTTGTAGGTGTATCCGTACTCAACATTTTGTTCTTGGAACTCCATTGAATGATGAGCAAAGAGATCCCGTGCGAACTTCTTAAAATCATCATCGGCCGGGTCTGTGCTCCACAGGCGAGAGAGATGAACCCACTTTTCATCCGTCGAGAGAGATGGATCAGAGAGCCCCAGCTTCTTCCATGTAATTGTCCATTGTTTTGCGTTCTCCAGCGAACGTTGAACATTTCGCTCGACCACTGGTCGACGTTCTGTTTCATATGTCTGCAGAAGAGCCTCGGATGCTTTCCCTTGAACAACTAACGCCAATTTCCAACAAATGTTTTGCACGTCGTGCATTCCACTCGTCAGTCCCAGTCCTCCAGTGGGTGGGTGTCTGTGGGCTGCATCTCCGCACAGAAAAATTCGCCCGTCGGAAAATCGCTCAGCAACGATTCCCTCACTGGCCCACCTGGAAATCTTGTGAATTGTCATTGGGTGATCTGCGATTCCCAACGCATCTCGCATATCTTGTTCAACTGTTGCGTCGTCAAGCGACCGCGGGTCGTCGTATGGATAGTTCAGATGTACAACCCATTCTTCAGAACGTGAACCCCATGTCGTTGGCCCCATGGGAACCATCACCACTTGCACTCCAAGTTGTGGCATTCCTACCCATCGAATCAAGACATCATCATCGGAATTCCATTGTGAAAAATCAGTAGAAATGTGAAACGACACTTGGCTTGCGGCCTTCCGCAAACCACGCATTTCAATATCCAACAATTTGCCAACGGTTCGTCCGCCGTCACATGCAAGCACATACGTGGAGAAAACTCGATAGGTCTCGTTTGTGTCTTTATTGAGAATCGTTGCGGTAACACCATCAGCCACTTGTTCAAGATGTGTAAGTTCGTGATGAAAATGAATCTTTCCGGGCGCAAGGCTTTCGGCTTGTTGTCGCAGTATCGGCTCAAGACGAATCTGGGGAAGATTGGTGGACAACAGTGGACTAGCCGCAGTCCACGTTTCGTTTCTTCCTCCGGTTCCCCAGCACTCCAACTTTGCTATTCGCTGTCCGGCATCGGGATGCCCTGCAAATCCAACATACGCGGCGGTGTAAGAAAACGCCTCTGGCGGAGTTCCAATGTCATAAATGGCATCACTGACTCCACAATCACGCATAATCTCCATGGCCCGTTGATTCAGAATGTGTGCCTTAGGAAGTTGGGACGTTGTGGGAAGCGAGTTCACCAAATACGAATCCACACCCAGTCGTGACAACAGCATTGATGCTGTCAGACCAGCACCACCTCCCCCGACAACAAGGACAGAGGTATGAATGTCTACTTCTTCACTATTCATTTATTTGTTGTAACAAATAAATTGTCTCGCAGCAAGCCGGGGTTATTGAAAATTCAGAATTTCTGAGTCAATGCGTGCGAGATGGACTCAAGTTCACCCGCACTCGTCGCAACGGCGGCCACATAGCGGTCTGGACGAATGACAACCGCATACGCACCATTCACAGATTCAGGTGCTACAACAACTTGTGCTTCAAGCACGTGCAGGTTGTCGGGCAACTCAATGTTTGTTGATGCCACCACAACAAATGATGCGCCGTTTACTCGTGCAGCAGCCGACACCGCCGGGTGATACCAGAACTGATGCCCGACTCGAGAGTCATCTCCAACAACGATTCCCGATTCCAGGTATGGACTAGGGCGAGTACCGCCGTATCCACTTTCCACATCAACTCCATGACTCACTCGCCCACCAAGCTGATCGATGAGGCGACCCATGTCCACGGCGTGCGCAATGGTGCTGCGAACATGAGGTGCACGTTCTTCTGTGTACGTGGCGAGAATATTTTCAGTCGCTAGTCCACGCTTGATGAATGCGAACTTCCACGCAAGATTCAGTGCGTCGCGCATTCCTGAATTCAGACCTTGTCCAGCAAACGGTGGTGTTTGGTGCGCTGAGTCGCCTGCGAGAAATACGTTGCCTTGACGCATCTCTGGTGCGACAACTGCGTGAAAGCGATACACCGCACTTCGTACTAGGCGTGCTGTCGCTGGAGAAATCATTCCCTCCAACAACGACCACAATCCTGCTTCCGTGTTGAGTTCTTGTCCGCTTTCGTGTTGCTGAACTTGAAACTCCCAACGTCGGAAACGCCGCACTCCCTGTACGAATGTGAATGGGCGATCTGTGTGACAGTACTGACGAACTCCGACTGGGAGATGGACATCTGCACCTTCATGAAGTTCGGCGTCTACAACAAGCCATTCTTGGTCGAATTTCAAATCCTCAAGCGTGAGACCCACCGTCTTACGAGTCCAACTACTTGCTCCATCGCATCCGACATACCAACGAGACTTAATCTGCTCGCCGTTGTCCAACGTTGTAACAACTGAAGTGCCGTTATCTGTTAACCCCGTTGCTGTTCGTCCCCAACGAACTGTCGCACCGCGCTTCTCAGCCTCTGCTCGGAGCATGGTGTCAAGCTCTGGTTGATAGTGAGTAACAACTGGCGGGACTCCTTGCAAGCCAAGCGGCGGAATATCTGCACCAATCACCACTTCATTGTTCGGCCCAACAAAATCACCACGTTGCAAGGGTTCCGTGTGTTTCTGAAGCCATTCGCCCATGTGATGATCGTGAAAGGCCCTTTGAATTTCATCGTCCATGACAATTGCGCGCGGCAATTGATACGGCATTTCATCCCGATCAATCACAATATTTGACACGCCCATGTCAGACAACACAACGGACAAGAAACATCCAACTGGGCCACCGCCAAGAATTGTGACGTCGTACATCATTACTCCGTTAACTCAGTCAAGATTCGAGAACGAAGCTTTCGTGCTTCAAGTCTCAATTCGTCTTGTTCTTGTTCATTCTCCGCGCCAACCACAGCGAAAATGAATGGCTCTAACGCTGCCCAGCCCATTTCAAGCGCCATTCCTAATCCAACAGCCGCCTTCACATCAATTGTTGGTTCTGTTTGTCGCTTGGACGACGCGACATGTCGTAGAACGTTTCGTGGAACTGAAACATCTTCAATGATTTCAGTTGAAGCGAGTGACATTTCATTGTCAAGAACTGCACGAACAACCGCGCGTAAGTACGTTGGGTCACCAATCAATCCAAGAGGTGCAGGAAGTGGTTGCCGGCGAGACTGCGCCATTGCATAGTCAAAGTGTTCATGTACTAATCGCTCCATTGCTACCTGCAACAGAGCGTCTTTCCCTCCGAAGTAGTGGTGGACGAGTCCATGATTGACACCTGCTCGCTCTGCAATTGCTCGAACACTCAATGCGCGAGGGCCAACCTCTCCCAGCAATTGTGCGGTCGCCGCGATGAGTTTTTCTTCAGTATCAACTCGCGTGCGAGTTGATTTCTCCGTTGTTGAAATCACTGACCGGCAGTTGCGTAGTCGGTAATTGATTCCACGGATGCACCCTCGCGGTAACGCTTGATGAGTGCCTCAAAATCAACATTGATTCCGATGGGGTTTGCGGCGAACAATGGCCCGGCCATGAAGGCATCTGCTTCATCCATTGACATCGAATCAAACTGTGTCTCCACCTGATTACCGTCTGGGTCGCGGTAGTACGCAGACAATGTCATGCCGTGATTGATGGTCCAATATGGCGACACTCCACGAGCCTTCATTCGTTCGTACTGGCCAAACAAGTCTTCAAGGCTTGCATAGGTGAAGGCGAAATGCTCGGTGCCACATGCGTTCGAAGCACGATCGTCCAAATCGGGGAAATTCACAATTGCAATGCGGTGATGTTCATCGTCATACGAGATGAAAGAGATGAACTGGTTCTCATGGCGTGCCTCGCCTTCAAGAAATGCCTTCCACCAATCGAGCATTTCGGTGAATCGGGATGTTTTCAGAACAATGTGGGCGAATTTGATGGGAGAAGCCATGATTTCCTCAATTCCAGAAGTTTTAGTCAGTTGACTAACTCAGACTATAGTACGAGTTATGACATTGCGATTCGCATCCAAAAACGGCCGCTCCCACCTCGTCGTCGGAGCCGACAATGGTCTCGTCGACCTGGAAACTGCAAGCGGCGGCAAGTTCTCCTCAGAACCGATTGAGGCCTTCCGCCGTTGGGATGAAGTGCGCGACTTCGCAGCTTCATTCTCTGGTGCTGGCACACCCTGCGATGTCAACGACCTCGATGCCCCGTCACCATGGCCCACCCAAGTATTTGGAATTGGTCTGAACTATCGATCACATGCCGAAGAAAGTGGCATGGAGATTCCCAAGTCTCCACTGACCTTCACGAAGTTCACGTCGTCGATTGCGCACGGCAACGCCGACGTCCCTGTTTACGGCCCAATGGTTGACTGGGAAGTCGAATTGGTTGTCGTCATCTCAACCGGTGGTCGTGATATTTCCGTTGACAATGCGTGGAGTCATGTTGCGGGTATCGCAGTTGGCCAAGACATTTCAGATCGCAAACTTCAGTTCGCAAGTCAGCCTCCACAATTCAATTTGGGAAAGAGTCGCAAGAACTATTCGCCTTTTGGACCGTGGTTGATTGACGCTCGCGATGTACAAAACAAAGATGCACTTCACATGACATGCACTCTGAACGGTGAGACTGTTCAAGACACAATGACAGACGATCTCATCTTCTCGGTGTCCGACATCATTTCGTACTTGTCATCCATTGTGCAGTTGCTTCCTGGTGACGTCATCTACACAGGCACACCGGGTGGTGTGGGAGTCTCACGCAAGCCAGCGGTGTTTTTGAAGCCTGGTGACGTTCTAGTCTCTACGATTGATGGAATCGGCACCACCACCAACAAGTGCGTGGCTGGATAAATAATTTGAGTTAAGCAAACGGCGCAACGACCGAAGCGCACCATTTCCACACAGCATCACGAGATGACTGCGTGTCACTCTTCTTTGTCGATGGCGTTTTGTGAATTGAACGTGTCTCGCGGTCACACCAGAATGTCCCTGATTGCGATGGAAGCGGCGTCACCGCACTCAGCCACGCAATTGTGTCCGCACCTTGTTCAGCAGAACGAAGAATTGGTCGCGTCACTTTTCTAAAGCCAGGAATCGATTCCTGAACTCCCGGCGTATCAGCCCAACCTGGATGCATCGCCACAAACTCGATAGCGGGTTCTTCACGTGCCCACATTTCATTGAGCGTCACTTGCATGCGTTTTGCCAACGCATATTGACGAGAACCGTTATATGGCCGAACCTCAGGGCACTTTTCATCCTGAACGGTGGGCAAATTGGCGGCATACATTCCGCCAGATGACACAGTCACCACGCGTCCATTCGCTGCGCGTAGGACATCGCGAAGCATGGTCGTCATCAGAAACGGCCCCAGTACATGTGATGCCACTGTTAGTTCTATTCCCTGTGAAGACTCTTGTCTGTCTTGAAGCAACGCACCAGCATTGTGAACAAGAACATCAACACGAGGAAACCTGGTGCAAATCTCACGAGATGCACGCGCAACAGATGAGAGATCGCCCATGTCGGCAATCACCACGTCCACTTCAAGCTGCGGGTGACGTTTACGCAGCTCTGCGGCAACCTGTTGACATTTCTCGCTGTTCCGCGCAACCAACACAAGGTGCGCTCTGGTACTTGCCAAAATGCTCGCGGTTGCAAGCCCAAGTCCAGAAGTCGGGCCGGTAATCACAATGACTCGACCATCTAGCCGCAGTTCCGACACTTTTTCCCACTTCAACAAACGTGAACGAATGTCATAGCCAATACGTGAGAACCCAGGGACAACTGCTGCATCAAGAATGCTGCTGACGAAGTACTTCTTTGTCATCGCGCGGCCAATGTCGCAATCAGCATGCCCGCTGTAATAAAGCCTCTGAGTGTCCACGCAATTGTCCGAACCCAGTTAGTGGACACAAGTTCTTTGCCGACGTGTTCATCTGGGTGCGCGGCCATTCGAGCATGCCGAGGTACAGACAACAGAACTGTTGCCAACAACGCAACCGCAAGTGGAATTCCTGCCAACCACGGGACAAACCACGCCACGCCTTCTGGCACCATCGCCAGAAGCAACAACGTCGTCACGCCTTCGACTGTCATTGGAATCATGACAACCCAACCAGTGCGGCGTTGATGTTCCACCGCAACCGACGCTGCGCTCTCCACTGGCACCACGGACAGCAATGGATAATGCACCACCTGCACGAACCAAATCACGCCCACCATCGTCCACGACGTGATCGTGTTCAGAAGCAACACAACATCATTCACAAGTGCACCGTATCTGTGAGAACAACAACGTCCCTACGCTGTGTGTCGTGACGCGTGTCCCAAAACGGAAAAACGGCTTTGAACCACGAATCTGCGTGGCGTGCGGTCGTCCATTTGAATGGCGAAAGAAGTGGGCCAAAGACTGGGAAAACGTTCTGTATTGCTCTGACAAGTGTCGGGTAGGCGGGAAGAAAAACTAAGCTAATCCGAATTCGGCAATGTCAACGCTTCGTTTTTCCTCAATGGATCGATGCGCAGCGGCACCAATCACCACACTCCATAAACCATCTTCCACGTTGACCGCAGGTTGAGATCCGCTGACAACTGCGTCAACAAATTTCTTACATTCGAGATAGCTCGCCCCAAAGTGAAAACCAACGTGAGCGACATCAGGATCAATACCAACTTCAATCTCGCGAACGATGCGTCCTTTGCGTTCTCCCACAAACACCTTGCCGTCGCCGGGAATGAATGCCTCAACTTTTCCAGTGGAACCAACAGCGCATATCTCTTGTTCATGACGCGAACCCTCGGCAAACATGCTGAGGTCCAACATGGTACGCACGCCGTTCTCATACTCAACGACGACATACGCGTTGTCCAAGATGTCGCTGCGTTGTCCGTTGTACACCTCATCGCGATGATTGACATCTTGGCCGCCACTTGCCATGACACGAACCGGACGAGACGAAACAACAAGATTCATCAAGTCAAAGAAATGGCAACACTTCTCCACCAACGTTCCACCTGTGTTCTTGCTGAATCGATTCCAGTTATCCACTTTGACAAGAAAGGGGAAACGATGCTCACGAATCGCGAGCATCTTCAAGTCACCAACGACACCACTGTGTACTTGCCGAACCAATTCCGCAATTGGCGCCATGTACCGATACTCAAGTCCCACCCATGTCATGGCGTTTCGTGATTTCTGTGCCTCCACAATGGAGATGCAATCCTCCACCGTGGTGCACATTGGCTTCTCCACCAATACAGGGAGTGAGGTTTGGAAAATGTCGTCCAGAATCGCTTTGTGAGTGAAATTCGGTGATGCCACAACAACAGCATCAACGGCACCTGAGTTCAACATGTCTCTGTGGTCGGAAAAAGACTGGACACCTTTCCATGACTCGCCCAGTGTCAACTCAGCCCACGACCGCGGTTCTTCATTTGGGTCACTAATGGCCGTGATGGCGACATTCGGAATCCCCATGAAGTTCTTGAGATGCTCGCACCCCATCATCCCCGTGCCGATGACGCCAATTCTCACATCTGCCATCCCCCAACTTTATGGGGCTCTTCTTGCATTCATCTGTACGACCACTAATGTTCATCAGCAACGCATCGGGGGGTGCGTTTCCAAAGGGGGAACTCATGGCAATCGTCGATCTCATTTCATCTGGCCTTGGTTTGCTGAAGTCTGAATCAGACATCACACCACAGTGGGTGGAAGGTGTGCTGCGTGGCAGTGGCAACTTGGAAGATGGAATCTCTGTCACTGGTGTCACCACCGAACGAATTGGTGAAGGCGTTGGAATTCTCAGCATTCTTCAGCGAATCGTGCCCTCGTACTCTGGTGCCTCTCAAAAGGGCCCGAAGTCAATTGTGGTGAAATATCCCACCGATGACCCAACACAGCGGTTCACAGCTGATGCGCTTGTTCTTTACATTCGCGAACTGATTTTCTACAAGGACTGCGCACCAGATGCGCCATTCAAAACCGCAAAATGCTTCGCACAAGCAATTGCAAGTGATAACACCGACTTCACCATCGTGATGGAAGACATTGGACACATGCAGTCACTGAACCAACTCGAGGGAGTCAGCCTCAGTGATTCAAAAATTCTTCTCGAGAAGCTCGCTGATTTTCACGCCATGTGGTGGGGCAGCCCGAAGCTTGCACAATACGAAACAACATTCCAACCACTTGCGAACCCTACGTACAACGCGGTGCTTCCCATGTTGTGGACCGGTGGATGGCCACACGTTGAACAACATGCAGGTCACCTACTTCCAGAGAGCGTTCGTGACATTGGTGGTATCTGGGCCGAGAAGGTGCCCTGGATGTTGGACAACTTGATGACCCCCACCACCATGTGCCACGGCGATTACCGCGCTGACAACATCATGTTTGACGGAAAAGACCCAGTCGTTATTGACTTCCAACTCATTGGAACTGGAAGCGGAATCTACGACGTTGGTTATTTCATCAGCCAGTCCATTGCTACTGAAGTGCGTCGAGGACACGACCGCGAGTTAGTAGAGACCTATTTGAATCGAATTGAAAGCCATGGAATCGAAATTGATCGTGACGAAGCATGGCGTCAATACCTTGTCTGCATTTGCTTCTGCGTGACGTATGGCGTCACCACATTTGGTGGCTATACAGAACAGAACGAGCGTGGTCAGAAACTGCTGACCGACATGTTGTTGCGTGCACTGAACTGTGTTGCCGACAACAATGCTCTTGACGTATTGAGATAACCAGATGCTTTCAGGCAAACTGGAAACATGACCGACCATACTCACGATCACGGACGAGGCCTTCTTCAACAGTTAGGTGGCGAAGGTCGCGAACTGCGTGCGCTGATTCCTGATGTCTACGCGGGGTTTGGCGAATTGCATAAAGCAGCATTTGCTGATGGTGCAATCGACAAGAAGACGAAAGAGCTCATTGCTTTAGCTATTGCCATCACTGTGAAGTGCGACGGATGTATTGCAAGCCACGCTCGAGGTGCAGCGCTAGCAAAGGCAACAGAACAAGAAGTCGCAGAGACAATTGGTGTTGCAATCAGCATGAACGGTGGGCCGGGCACCGTGTACGGACCACGCGCCCTTGCCGCATTTCGTGAATTTGTAAAGCCTGAATAGCTTCGGTCTTAGTGACCAACAGCCTTGTTGATACGTACTGGGATGGTGCGTGGTCCACGAACCTGACCACCAGCCCACGTGACTTCTGCATCGTCA
>Ga0172373_10002694_pt1 | contig 26828 bp, 19 predicted proteins | sample Lak10m_2_FD_114546 | JGI IMG/M metagenome (GOLD analysis project Ga0172373, IMG submission 114546) | Freshwater microbial communities from Kabuno Bay, South-Kivu, Congo - kab_092012_10m | ecosystem: Environmental > Aquatic > Freshwater > Lake | place: Democratic Republic of the Congo...
CAAACCCAAATATGACCAGATCCTTATTACTTCCACTGACCCTACTTTAGTTTTCTGTAATAGCTTTTGTTTAAAGGGTAAATTAGCTGTGTTCCCTTTCATGTATCCTATTTTACTACATACTACCGTCACTTTATTGCCTTTTAAAGCCAAATTTTGTGTAAGATTATATGTGAGAGAATGACCGGGTTCGTCCTCAGATTGAAAAAACTGATAAATTATAACTATATTCACTTATAACCTTCAAATATACTAGTAAATTTTTTATCTTCCCATACTACCTCCTTTGAAGCTTTATTTAGGTTACTTTTACATTTTTTTAAAATCTGCTCGTTTTCAAATAACGAATCTAATGCGTGAGATATCTGGGAAGAGGAAGCAAAATCAGCTGTTAAACCTATCTGAAATTCATTTAATATGTTCTCAATTGATGGTAATTTTGCAGATAAAATTGGAATTTCTGCAGCTATAAATTCAAAAAGCTTGTTTGGAGTACAGTAATAATTATTTAAACATGTTGCTTGATAAGGAATAATTCCTAAATCCGCGCATGATGTATAATCTAATAGCTCCTCTTGAGTAACTGCTTGATGAAAATGAACTTTTTTGGATAGATTATGTTTTATTGTAATAGATTGCAATAAACTTCTTAATTGTCCGTCTCCTAAAATTACTAAATTAACAAGCGGATTTTGGACATAAGCCATGGATTCAACTAACTTTTCTAGATTCCTATTAAGCGATAAGCCACCTTGGAATAACACAACCTTAGCATGGTCTTGTAAACCAAATTTTTGATGGAATATCTTACTGTTAATATTAACCCTATTCTTGGAAGGTAAGGCATTAGAAATAACATATACTTCATCAAGAAGATGATATCTTTGCTTTAGCTCTTGTGCTATCAGGTTATTAACAGTTATAACACTGTCACAATGCCCGATGTATTTTTGTTCTAGCTGTTTCCATTTTCTTTTTTCTAAATCTGAAAATTCCTGCTCAGCATAAAGCTCATGACTATCATATACTACTTTTGCATTGCATTTAGCAGCTGCATAAGATGCCGCTGGAAGAGTAGGTAAATCATGCGCAACAAAAACCGCAGGTTTATGTTTATCTAATACACTCCGAAATACACTTAAATAAAAATCTTCCATATCCGTAGCGAACCAGGTTATCTTCCTAATTAAGGTTCTGGCAGCAGAACTAAGAGGCATGTATTTGTTCACCCACCTATAAAGCCACAATAAAAATAATTTTCTGTTATTTTTATCTATTCTTGGATAAAATGGAAGCCTAACTACCCTTTTATCATCCGAGAAAAGAGCACTAGTTTTTGGCATCGCTATTATAGTAACTTTCCAACCTGCAGATTCTAAGCTATCAGCTTCTTGTATTATCCGACGATCAATATTACTATCTGTAGTTAGCATGACCACCATATCAGGTTTCATAATTACCTACTGGCAATGTCTTTATCTATAAAGGTTTTATACCATGTTTCAAGAGATAATACTCCCCAGACTACCCTTCCGAATTTTGGTTCATTACCTATAGCATGCTCTAATTTCTGTATGTTATATATACCTCTTTGCCTTGCAGAATTTGATAATAAAGTGTCTAAAACAAATTCCCGTGCTTCATTCTTAACCCATTTTTCTAATGGAGTTGGAAAGCCCATTTTGTCTTTACGTTCATATATGTCTTTTGGTAAAATTGATTTAACCACATTTTTAAATAAATGTTTGGTATCCCCATTCTTAAACTTTATATGCTCAGGAACAGTTGCTATAAATTCTAGAATCCTATGGTCTAATAGTGGCACTCTGGATTCAATTGATGCAGCCATACTTGTTCGGTCTTCAACTTGTAATAAAGCCGGTAAAGAGCCTTTAAGATCAAAGTAGCTCATTTTATCTGTAATAGATGAAATCCCTGAACGATTAAAAATTTTACAGAAGGTTTCAAAAGAAGAATAATCACTATTAAACAGCTGATCAGAATATAAATCTTTAGATCCCTCTCGTCGGTCTATTAAATGAAAATATCTTTTATCCCAAGTGTCAAACAGCCCATTCTTCCAAAAAGCCTTTAACATAGGTATGTAAGACTGAAGAGTGGTAAGGTTCTTTGTAATTGAATTCAGATTTAAACCATTATTAACTCCTACGAATGAACCATTTATGCTATCTAAAATACACTTCTCTAAACATGCGATAAGATATCTTGCATAACCTATAAATATTTCGTCTCCCCCTTGTCCTCCTAACACAACTTTAACTTTCTCAGAAGCTAATTTTGAAACATAATACTGCGGTACAAGGCCCGGACCGGCTGCAGGCTCATCCATATAATAAATAAGCTTAGGAAAAATGTCCGGAAATTCACTTCCTTTAATGTAAACCTCATTATATTCTGCAGCGATAGAATTAGCCAAAGATTTGGCGTATCTTGTTTCATCATAGGCTATACCATCAGAAAACGCTCCCGTAAATGTATTAATCTTGCCATTAGATAAAGTTCTTGCAGCAAGAGAAGCGACCGTACTAGAATCCAATCCCCCGGATAAATGAGCGCCCAATGGTACATCTGAACGTAGATGTATAGCTACCGAGTTTTCCAGCAATTCTAATAGCTTGCTACTAAACCATTTTTCATCATGAACAGTATCAGTGCTATAATTAAGATCCCAATATTGGGATTTGTTGATTGTAAGTTCTTCGTTGCCATACTGCACTACCATAAACCAACCAGGCTCAAGCTTATAAATATCTTTAAACATAGTCTTGTCGCCTAAACAAAACTGGAAAGTTATATAATCCTGTAACCCTTGTGGATTTGGTTCTGCTTTAACAAAACTTGAAGCTAAAATTGATTTTATTTCAGAAGCAAATGCAAAATTTTTCCTATCCCAGAAATAGTAAAAAGGTTTAATCCCTATCCTATCACGCGCACAAAATAATCTTTTCTTTTTTCTGTCCCATATAGCAAAAGCAAACATCCCTAGTAAATGCTTTAGACAATCATCTCCCCACTCTCTATAGGCGTATATAAGTACTTCTGTATCAGAATGTGAAATAATAGGATGCCCCTTGTTAATAAGTTCCTCACGCAATTCAATATAATTGTAAATTTCTCCGTTGAAAACTATTACAAGGTCTCCATCTTGAGACTGAAGGGGTTGGTGTCCATGCCCAGTATCGATAATTGCAAGGCGTCTATGACCTAGACATATATTAGCATCCTTCTCTAACCAAGTACCCTCGCCATCGGGTCCTCGATGGGATATTAAATCTTTCATTATCTCGAGTCTTGTTTTTAGAAAGAGTTTATCTTTTTCAGTACTTATTAAACCAACAATTCCACACATTATAATTCAGGCCCCATAATTATTTAATAATCTTGAATTTTATAACCCACCTCTAATTACTAGCATCCTTAGAATTTTGTGTTATGGCAAAAAGGGTACTTGCAAACATTAGTTCTGGGAAATAAGCAAATGATTCTTTATCTAACTTTTTCAAGAAGTTTAATGAAAGACTATTTATCTTTGAAATATTAGATTCTGCTTTAACCTGCTTTAATAGCTCTTTACCTTCTACGCTGGAAAACATCTTTTCTATATCTTCTCCTGCTAATCTATATGCGCTCTCAATAACACTTAATGGATCAGTATAGGTTAATTCTAAAGTTTTAATTTTATTTATCTTTTCCTCAGCTAGTTTTGCTATATTTTCATATTTTATGCATTTCCCTTCTGAAGAACATAATGAGCCTTTGTATAACCAATAATCAAACCCTATATGTATTGGTAAAAATACCCCATCTCTTCCTATAATCCATTCAGACGTTTCTGGTGAGCCAATTATGAGATACTGCTTATTATCTATTTTAAAGTTATCGGCTAAAATCCAGTAATATATACTAGAAGAGAAATAATAATGCGCTCCTAAAAAATGTAATAGCTTTGCTCCCTGTTCAGAAATAATACTATTATATGATCTTTTCCATTTCCCATTAAATAGCTCTTTTTGACTAGGAACCATAGGAATCACAAAGCTAGATGTTGTATCTAACCTTTCATTATAGTGGAGACCTAACGGCTCAATTTTGTCAAAAGGTTGATCTTGGTAATAAAACTCTTCCCTTCCCAGTTGTTTTAGAGAAACCGGAGACAATATTTCATTACCTTGTAAAGAAACTGGGGAAAACGAACCATTATATGATAACATAATAGAGTTTTTCTTTAAGTCTACAAATACTAATCTTGCCTTAAAAGTATCTGTTAACATAAGAACATTATCTTTTATAAAATCCGGACCATAAGGCATATTAAACAAGTTTTTCCCTAAACCATTCCCTCCCCAAGTTTTCATGCTACGTAAGTTATCATCTAGTTGAGTAACCTTTCCAGTATGAGCATCTGAAACATATATATATTTACCGCGCTTGGTAAGCCCTGTTGGCCATAAAAACCCATCCTTACCAAATCCACTTTTACCGATTTCACTAATTAATTTCCCATTTACAGAAAATTTATATACCTTAGGAGGTATTAACCCACTTACAAATATACTTTTTTGGTCAGCTGAAAATGCAACACCGTGAGCCCTGCCTATATCTGAACTCCATAACTTCTTTCCATTTTTTTCAAAAACTATTAATTTGCTACTGTTAAAATCAGCAACAGCTATTAAATTACCATCATCAGAAATATCTAAATTTTCTGGTCCATCAAGTTCATTATCTGTTATTCTTCTCTCTAATATAAGTTTATCATTATTAAGCTTTAAGGCTAAAACATCTTTACCTAAATAATTCGCCACATATAAGGTTTGAGTTGCTTTGTGCCATTTTAAACCAGTAGGGTACCACTTATCAATACCTAGTGGCTTCTCCCAAACTTTTGTTTTGCCTGTATCAAGGTTTATTTGTATTATTTGCAGGTAATTTGCTACTAATACACTGTTCTCAGTAAAAGAAGTGACTGCACAAATCGACCCTATCACGCTATTAACATTATTTTGGTCAGTAAGTTTTATTTCTTTATAGTTCTTGTCTATAAACAATGGTTGGGGAGTAAATTCACCAGCCGCATAACCATTTTCCATAGCAAAAATTGATACTAACAATAAAAACCTATTTAAATATTTAAAAAACAACTTCATATATTTACTCCAAAAAAATTATATAAAAACAGCCCGCTTATAAAGAAGCTCTATATGATATACAATACCCGACCCTTTAATCTTCAATTAAAGAAATGCTATAAACCTTTAAGTATACCGCTTTATCACCCACATGAAAATTCTTAACAAAAATTGTCTCCTCAGTATTTTTTGGAGTAAATTTTATATCCCAAAAGTAGAACTTATTCTTTTTAAGATCATACAGCATAGTGGATATAGGGATAGTATTTATTTTTATATGCTGCAGCTTTAAAGTATTTAATTTTTTTTAAACTTTTTTCTACCACTCCATTTTCAATAGCAATTCTTATGCGATAACTATTCCCAACTTTTAGATTAGACAAGACAAGCTTGTAATTATAATTTTTATCATAAGTACTTCCCAGAAGAGCAGAACCTTGTTCATTAAGTATATTAAATGGTTTATTAGTAAGTATATTAGGTTTTAACTGCGCATCAAGAAATAAGGGGTAATAACTAGGATAGCTGGCATCATTTACACCGGCAGGGTTTGCTTTTTTATAAATCTCTGGTCCTGCCAATTGTTCTGCATATTTGCCTCCCTGAATATAACGCTCTTTATTTAATATAGTATGCCTTGTATCTTTTTCATTATGCTTACCTGAACGTAATTCTTCAAAACTAAGTAATTCTTCTGTGCCATCTGGTTTAATTATGGAAAAGTAAGATGAATAGGTAGGATCAAAAACTACCCATCTACCATTAATCAAGACTTCTATTACTACATGTCCGCCATGCTGAGGGTAATTATACAAACCTATGAATCTTGATTTAATACCGCGAACTGTAAGCATTGCAGATAAAAGAGCAGAAAAATCACCACATCCTCCTACTTTTTGCGCCACTAATTCAGTTAAATAATTTTTAGATTCGTGTATTTTAGGCATTCCTATAACATAATTAGAACTGTATAAAGACAAAGCTTTTAAAGTTCCAAGAGGAGTCTGATCATCAGATTTTAACAAAATTTCCTCTGTTAAACTTAAGATTTCTTTAGGTATAGGAGTTCTGAATATTCTTAAGGGATTATTCTTATCTTCTGAGCTAAAAATAAAAGAATTATCTTGTAGCTTTTCATGTGCAAAATTAGCACATGAACTAAGGCAACAGCTGACTAATAACAGAACAAGAAGAAATTTATAACCCTTCACTTCCCAAATCCTTTTTAATTTCTCTTAAGAAGTAATCATGTCTAATCCCTAGTTGTCTAAAAAACCAATCATCTCTTTGTTCACCAATTAATTTTAATTGCTCAGCGTGAAATTGCTGATAATCAGGACCAACAAACCATCCTAATTCTTGAGGATATATTGGTATAATAATCTCTTTCCATTTCTGATCTCCTACACAGGTAATATGGGCATTAGATAAAGGGATAAAATTGTGAAAATCATTTAGGTTAATTGGTTTGACTTTGAGCTGGAATTTACCAGGAGCAACATCATTATATTTAATTTTTAGCTTATATGTAGGAATAGTAAAATAATTATCAAATTTTCTATCTGGTAAGGCCATAATAAAATATACGTTATGCCTTGCACCTTTTTTGACCGGTTCAACATGCAAAGAATAGCCATTAACAAAACTACGACCTTTTCTACCATTTCCTGCAGTTTTTACCTCAGACCATTCGGAACCAGAGATTTTAGGATAATTTTTGAAAGCAAAATAGCTTGTAACATCAATAAATGTTTGTTTATTGGTTTGAGGATTCTCTAACTCTATAGTCTCGATTAATGGTGAGCTCTCTCCTTCTAGCCAATCAATTTGTACTAAAACCTCTTTTCTAGGGTTTAAATCATAACGCAGCCAATATCCTGCATCAAACAGATAAATATGCTCTTTTAAAGTTTTTACCCCTTCTTCGTACAACCCCTTAAGTCTTGGCTCGTAAGCTATTGATTCTTTAATAGAAGTTAATGATATAAGATGGGCATTAATCACACTAGCAGGCGCTTTAGATATCTCTTGAAAAAACGGTAAATTATAATGGGTCTTAAATAAAAAGCCACCATCTTCTACCGGCACAAAATATCCCATTAAAGCTTTTTTTAATAGCTCTTTGTAATCAGCTTCTGGAAACTTAATATCGTCATCAACTGCTGCCTTAAATGCTTTGACCACATACGCTTGAAAAAAAGAAGAAGACCACCCCTTATCAGCAACTAAATCATTATATGTATTAGAAAAATCTGCAGCCCATATTAATCCTTCTTTACCTTTAGAAATTGCATGTTCTATAAGATATTTATAGGCAGGTTCGCGCTTTATCAATTTAGCATTCTCGGAATCAAAATTGAGATATTCAATATTTTTAGCTTTAATAAATTTATTATTCTTTAAAACAGCTTCTGTAAAAGGAGCATAAATTTCAGAATATTTCTCTCCCACACGCGCCTGTTCTGCTATCACGTAGATTTGATACTCAGGATTACCAAAATCAGAAATAAAATCCCAACAACCATCTGCTTCAGTTTTTGTCCCCTCCCCAGGTGCATATTGCCTTATCACTCCTTCTTTATCAAGTGCGTACAAGGGAAGCATAAAAGTTTGTTTAGGAATAACTTGAGGTCCTAATTTAACTGTCTCGGTAGCATGATTACTGTCAAAAATGTTAAAATATCCCCGCATCAGATCAACCCAATCTTTTAATTTAGGCTCCCAACTTGATAATTTTTCTAAATATTGCAAATGTTTCTCTCCATAAATATCCCCGCAAGGAAATCCTAAATCAGAAACATGTATAGGTACCTTCCACTCTCTCCATTCACCCGATTCGGTCAAGAAAAGCTCTCCGTTGCGCATCCATTGAAACGCAGGCCCCGGAGCAATTGATCTTATCTGTAAATTAACATTCGCTTTACCTTCATCCTTACAAAACACTGTTAACTCAAACCAATCAGATCTTAAATTATCAACCCATTTACTAGGAAGTTTCATGTAAAAGTAGGTATGGGGAGAATGGTTAAGACTACCATCTAGTTGCATACTATAATCAACTGGACTTACCGGTTTTAAACGCCGTGCGAATTGTCCATCCAACTCGATTGGCTGCTCCCAGTCAATTCCTGCTATACGCAAGGTTCCACTGTTATCACCCTCAACGCCTACATTCAAAACTTCTTCTTCAGCAGTTATTGGATCCTTAATTACAATTTTACTTATTGCTAAATTTGCCAATTCTCCATACGGGTTACTAAACCTAAAAAGCAGCTCCTCTTTACGTGGGTTAAGGTCATAACGTAACCAATATCCAGTATCGTACTTAGGTAACCACTTAATTAATGTCGCCATTCCTTTTTCGAAGTAATCTTTGTATTTTTTTTCACCCGTAACCTCATTAAGCATATGAAGAGAGATTAACGCTCTCATATGTCCATTAAGTATATGAGAAGGATTCTCGGTAGAATTGGCCACTTCTTCGAACCATAATTCATCCCCTTTAGCAAACATTAATCCTGCATCCTTTATTGGAAGCATTAAAACTTCCGCAGCCTTAATTGCAGCGTCTAAGTATTTTTTTTCTTGCAATTCCTTATATCCAACTAACAAAGCCTGAATCCCTGCAGCTTGCCCAAATGCACTGTACCAGGGCGCTGCGATTATTATATCATTATAAGTATGGTTGAAACCATATTCCCAAACAAAAACGTTCTTTTCTGTTTTTGTTAAGTTATTAACTAACCATTCTAAACATTCCTTAAATTTAGCATCATCTTTCGATATATTGAGCTTATAATAATCTTCAGAAAAATCTTCGTATCCAATATAACCTAAAGCATATAACGCTATAGTCGAAGGATTCATCACTTTCTCGCCCCCTTCTATTTCCATTACCGGTATTCCTGATTCATTAATATTTATTTTTGCATTTTGGATATCTATTTGTTTAGGTAATGCTTTGACCACACTAACCTGAAAGGTAAATATTGCTATTAAAATAGCAATAAATATTTTATATTTTACAAAAAAATTTTTGGATACGTTAATAGTACTAAATATTCTAATAGACATATTTACCTTCTGATTTTAATAGTCAATGATTTTACTTAATAAGTTGCTTAATTACAGAAATATACTTTTCCTCTTCCTGATTCCACGAAAAATAGTGCTTTTTAAGTTTAATATTAGTTTTCCATAAGCCATATTTACCGGAAGAAAATGCTTTATCTATGGCCCTTGCTATTTGCCGAGATGATTTCATAGGCATATTAATGCCAAAATTCTGTTTTTCAACAAAATAAATCAATTCCGGTGATTTATTTGCTATTATAGGCACTTCAGCTTGGATAAATTCAAATAGTTTATTTGGGGTACAATAATAAGAATTTAGATCCACATGAGGATAGGGAATGATACCCATGGTAGCAGAACAAGTATATTTTAATAACTCATGTTGAGGGACAGCTGCTAAGAAATGCACTCTTGTTCCAAGAAGAGTATATTTTTGTGCAATAGCACGTAGTTCTGATTCAATATCTCCACGGCCTAATAATACAAGATTCACATCTTTTGATCTCACATAACGAAATGCCTTTATAAGGTTTTCTAAATTCCTGTTATAAGAAAATCCACCTTGGAACAACAATATCTTTTTATCTTCTGATAAACTTAATTTTTCATGAAGTAAGATATTTTTTTGTGATGACTTATTATAATATTCAAGAGAGTTTAACAAAACCGTCGGCTTAGATATTTTATACCTTTTTTGCATCAATTTAGCAATAGATTCATTTACTGCAAAAACGTGGTTAACTTCCTTGATTAGTTTTTTTTCATGCTTAAAACATAACCTTTTTTGCACCCGTGAAAAAGTTTTTTGCTCCGGGTACAACTCATGTGCATCATAAACAATAGGAATATTATATTGTTTTGCTATTTTTATACCAGCCTCCAAAGCGGGCAGATCATGTACTTGGATAAGATCGTAATTGGCTGCAATAGAACTGCATTCATTATAAAAAGCTGAAAAAAACGGCAGAGGGTCATGAAACTTATGATTATGGTATTTTAAAAATAAATGTGCTAAATATATTAAAAAGTTTATGTTATGTAAGCGTTGCAACTTTACTCCATATTTGCTAATTATATCACCAATTTGGTTACCCCTGCTTATATATGATAAGTAAGCTGAATTATTAGGCTTGATATTCGCTAAACCAATAAATATCAAAGTAATACCATTTTGACTGAACTCTTTAAACCCTTCTAACTCTTTTGATAAGCCAATTATCGTTACTTCTAATCCGTAATTAACTAAGGACTGTGCTTGAGCAAGGATTCTTCTATCTATATCTTGATCATGGCAGAGCATCAATAATCTTTTTTTTTTCAATAATAATGCCGGATTCTCTATAAAAAAACTTTCTTCTTTATATTGTAGCATGTAGGGAACTTGTATTACCAACTTTTGATTAATATAATAATAGTTCATTCCCTTTTTAGTAGAGGGGATGTAAAAATCTCTAAGAGGAGCTCCTGCAAATTCTATAGATTTATAATTATGATTTTTGGGGATGCGAATTATCACTCCATAATAGCCCGGTTTAATAGTTCTATTAGTTCTAATAGTGGATTTGTTAAGGTATTCATATGCTATTATTCCTAAAGAATCTTCTATGATAATATTATTTAAATTTTTACCTTCAAAAGGAATAGAATTTTCTATTTCTTGTAAGTTAAACACTCCTTGTGATAAGGAACTTGGGTATGCTGGAAATTGCAATACCAGGTGATTATCGGATGAGTTAACAATTTTAGCTGTTTGAGGAAATGGATCTAAATTTATTGATATTGCATCTTGTAAAAGATCAATTACTGCAGCTGACTTAGATAGCTTCATTGCTAGGTTTCCCGATTTTCTTGGTAAAATAGAGTTATTCTTACTGAAAACTGCTATTATTTCACTGTGTGATTTTATATAAGGATGGTCTTCAACGTATATTACACTTCCTAGTAAATCTACTGCCTTATCATCCAAAACACTAATTTGCTCTGGAGGCCTACTTTTCGTATTACACTTAGGGCACTTTGCGCACTCCCATCCATTCCATTCGTTAAGACTGTGCCTACGATACGTTATTTCGAGGGGATGAAAGCCCTGAGATGGTATACCAGATAATATAATATTAGAAAGACTCCACCCCTCAATCTTCTTTTTCAGAATAGTGCCAATTGAATATGATCTTTTATGGTAGTTAACATGATATATTTCGCAACAATTATCGCATTTTGTTAGACCTTCTTCAAGGTTTTCATTAAATGGCACAGTTAAAAATACCCAATTTTTAGCCACCCTAAACAATTCTTTCAAACATTGCTGTTCTTCTAAATCGTCTAAATGCTCTAATAAATCTACAGTCATTACTAAATCAAACTGGTTATCCTGAAATGGTAAATTTACTACATCCCCCTGGGTACTTGGTAATTTTAATCTATCTAAAGCTTCATAACTTTTATCAAATCCATGAAATGAAACACCTTTAAACTTCTCCGATAAAGCATGTGTTATTTTTCCGTCACCACAACCTATATCTAAAACAGATTTGACATCTTCAGGAAAGTAATCTATGTATGCTTGCAATACGTTCTTTTGATAATCTTGAAGAGGCTGTTCCCAAACTTTGGGATCTTCATAAAGGGATTTTTCTGTTTCTGATGTCATTTTATTACTTCTAATAGGTAAGGGTGATTCAAAATACCAAGGTTTACGGCTATACCTTCTGGGGGAAGAACTTTTAACATATAACACCTATCATGTATATCGTAAGCTGGAGGTTCAATACGAGAGGCAAGATTCAGTTCTTTAAATAATGCAACAGAAATTATATAATCTCCTTCACCTAATAAAAAAGGAGTAAATTTAAATTTTATATATCCAGCTCCATTTAATGTTCCTATATTTTGTCCATATAAGTTCGATATAACCTGCATTGCACAACTACCATCTGGTTTGTAAACTGCTACTACTGCAACAGGATTAATTACTGGGTTAGTTGTAATATAAGAAATTACTGCATATGAATCTTGACCAGTTATTAAAGTATGCCTTCTTTCATCATTTTTGTCAAAAAAACCAAAACCATTTATATTGACTTCCATTGAACCATAACGGTCATCACTATCGGATTTTTTTAATTCCAATAATTCTAAATCTAACTGTTTCCGTTGACGTTTGATAGTCAAAACTTTAAACCGTAAGTTTTCTTGAATATTATTGCCTTTCTTATTTATAGGCAGTATTTCTCCTATAGGAAAATATTCAGAAGATTCTTCATCAAATTGCCCCACTAAAACTTTACTTTTTACACTAGCTATACAATCTAGTTCAACCCAAAAATTTTCATAATTATTTAACTCAGGCCACTCAATAACCCAGGGAGCATGATGAAAGAGGCCTCCAAAGTCCCCAAATTCCCAACATATTTTAGTATGTTTTTGCTCTTTAACCCGCCAATTCATATGTATACTATCTAAAATAACCCTAGTGTTATTTTGTGATATGGATAAAGGTGTAATTTCACCTAGCGTTTTATCCGCAACCCCATATCTAATAGAAAATACCTTTAATGGATTACTAGGAGTTATACTATCTTCTCCAATTAATCTGAATAAAATATTTTGTTTATTTGGAGAGCAAGTTACTAATTGTTGTTTAGTTAGCTTTGCACTTTGTGCTCTTACCCTCAACTCTTCTTCAGCCCTAACAGCAGCAAGGTAAGATTTACCAACTTGAAGTATAGGACCATCTGCTATAATTTGACCTTTATCTATCCACAAAGCACGATCACAGAGCATTTGAGCCGCGCTAATATCATGCGAAACAAAAAGTACTGTAGCACCTTTTTCAGTTAAACTTTTCATTCTCTGAATCGATTTACCTATAAAGTACGCATCTCCTGCCCCTAAAACTTCATCTATTATTAATACTTCTGGTGAAATAGAAGTAGAAACAGCAAAAGCCAATCGTGAATACATTCCAGATGAATATTCTCGCATAGGCCTTTCTATGAAATCTTCAAGTTCAGTAAATTCTATAATTTCCGCTATTTTTTTTTGTATCTCTTTTTGAGTCAAACCATAAAAAGCTAACGAAGCTCTTATATTTTCTATTCCCGTAAAATCTGGATGAAAGCCAGTACCTAATTCCATAAGTGCTTGAACCTTACCTTTAACCTCAACTTGTCCTTTATCGGGATGCATTTGCCCCGATATTAAACGTAACATAGTACTTTTACCTGCTCCATTTCTTCCTATAAGCGCAACTCTTTCGCCAGCTTTGATTTCGATATTGATATTAGATAAAGCATTAAAAGAATTATACTTTATACTGGGAACATATAACCCTAAAGCACTTACAGCAGCCCAAAATGGGTTGTTGAAACGTTTAAAAACTTTAGATACATTATTTAATTTTATATACATATCTCACAGGTAGTTTGGGAATATTGCTTTTAATCTAGAAATAAATAAAAATCCTAATTTAAATAAAATCAAGGTCATTACAAGAAAATATATTGCATCACTTAATATAAAACCTTCCCCAAAAAGTAAGGATCTATACAAAGACATTAGGTAAGATAGCGGGTTAATGGCTAACCAAGCTTTAATATTAGCAGGTATCATATCAGGAGTATACGCAATAGGAGATAGCATCATCATTAATAGTAGTATTATTGGAAGAGCTTGCTGAATATCTCTAAAAAAAACAGTGAGCGTAGATGTTATCCATACTACCCCTATAGACAGCAAAATTTGTAGACAGAAAACAAAAGGCACCAACAGTTGAGTAAATTTCCATCCATTAACTAAAATCACAGCAATCCACACTATCACCATTCCTATTCCCATGCAAGCATGAGAAACTAGCACATCTTTTGCTACTATTATTTCTATAGGAAAAATAGTATTTTTCAAAAGTCCTCTATTAGCAATCACACTTACTGTACCCACACTAAAAGCTTCCGAAAAGGATAAAAATGGTACAAGACCGCTAAAGATCAAGATTATATACTCAGGGTTGCTCATACCATTAACTTTAACATTGAGGATTCTTAAAAACACAATATAATAGAGACCTAAAAATAAAATTGGATATATTATCAACCATGCTGCTCCTAAAATATTACCTGAAGTTCTCGACTTTACTCCAAGCATAGTAATAGAAAATAATATTTTCCTATACTTATACAAAGTCTGTAATGCGCTCATAACCTAATCCTATTATTTTATCAATGATTTTTATGCCTGCATCTCCTGAACCATATACTTTACCCTCAAAACTAGATAGATTAACCACCGGGTTTAATGCATGTTCAATAATTTTTTCTACTGATACCCCAACAATTACATTCGCTCCAGATTCTACAGTTTCTAACCATTCTGTTTCTTCTCTAATCGTTACACACGGAATCTTTAAAAAGTACGCCTCTTTTTGCATTCCCCCAGAATCAGTAATTATAGCCCGTGCGTTCTTTTGTAACCATAACATTTCTTCATAAGATAATGGGTCGGTAGTTATCACATTATCCAAATAATGACTAAAACCGTATTCCTTAATTAATTTTCTAGTGCGGGGATGTATAGGAAAAACTACAGCAATTTCTTTAGCAAGCCTCTGTAATGCGGTGAATATATTTTCTAATCTATCCTTATTATCAGTATTTTCTGCTCTATGACAGGTTACTAAAACATATGGCTTCTTGCCACCTAAAAAATTATCATAAAAAATCTTATCGTTTTTACTATCCATTTTGCTGCTATAAAATAGAAGTGCATCATACATTACATCCCCTACATTATAAACTTTACCTTTTATTCCCTCTGCTTTTAAATTTTGAACTGCAACCTCACTAGTACAAAAATGCACATCAGAAATTCTATCTACCAATACCCTGTTTATTTCTTCCGGCATTTTCATGTTAAATGAGCGCAAACCTGATTCAACGTGTATTATAGGTACGTGCAATTTAGCAGCAGCTATTGCTCCAGCAAGCGTAGAATTTGTATCCCCATATACTAATACCCAATCTGGTTTCTCAATTAATATAATCTCTTCTATACCTATTAACATTTCAGCGGTCATTTTACCATGTAAACCACCAGAAACATTTAAGTTATAATCTGGCTTAGGAATTTGAAGCTGGTCAAAAAAAATCTGGGACATGTTTTTATCAAAATGCTGCCCTGTATGTACAATAACCTCATTTAAAAGACTATTATTTAACCCTTTTATTGCGTTTGAGACCACAGCTGCTTTTATAAATTGTGGCCTAGCACCAATAACAGTTATTATTTTCATAGTTTTATTTGTTTAAAGTTAAAATAATTTCATTTAACCTATTTACAATATATTGTTGATGCACTTCAATAAGATATGGATGCATAGGAATACTTAAAACGTTTTCAGCTAAATGCTCACATACTTTTAGACCACCTTTTTCAGCTATAGGGTAGCGGTTATACGCTTTTTGCAAATGCAAAGGCTTGATGTAATAAACAGAAGTTGGTATACCCACTTCTTTACACTTCAACATTAACTCAGACCTATCAATATTTTCTGGAAGGACCATAGTGTATTGAGCCCAAACAGAAGTTGCACCTTCAATAACTTGAGGTTTTTTTAGTATATCAGTAATATTATCATTGTAATATTTAGCTATTTTTTGTCGGGCAGCAATTTCGTTTTCAAATATTTTAAGCTTTTCAATAAGTATAGCAGCTTGGATAGTATCCAAGCGACCATTTATACCTATCATCACGTTATCGTATTTGTCTGATCCTTTCCCATGTATCTTTAAGCTTCTTAGTTTGGTTGCTAATTCATCGTTGTTAGTAAATACCGCTCCCCCATCGCCGTAACACCCAAGTGGTTTAGCAGGAAAAAAACTGGTGGTAGTTATATCTCCAATATTTCCTACTCTACGGTTTTTATAATAAGCCCCAAAAGCTTGGGCTCCATCTGCCATAACCCAAAGGTTATGCTCTTTAGCTATAACTGCAATGCTATCATAATCAGCAGGCTGGCCGAACAAGTCTACTGGAATAATACACACCGGTTTTAACCCAAGACTTTTCGAAAGTTCTATCCCTTTATTCAAACTTTCAACATTTATATTATAAGTTTCTGGGACGACATCAATAAAAATTGGAGTAGCTCCGACTAAAGCTACTACTTCAGCGGTAGAAGCAAAAGTAAAGCTAGGAACAAAGACTGCATCACCTGGACCTATTCCAAAAGCCATTAAACCGAGAGCTAAAGCATCAGTTCCATCAGAACAAGTAATTGAATGTTTAACCCCACAAAAAGAGGAAAGGTCTTTCTCAAGTTCCGCTACTTCAGGACCCATTATATATGTCCCGTGATCTAAAACCTTTTTTATAGCTTCATCTATTTGAAGCCTAATTTTTTTCTGTTGCTCTTGTAGATCAATAAAATTGATTATAGGTATTTCAACGCCGTTTTCAGATAAATTATGCTTTGACCACATTACTTCCCTCAAGATTTTTATTTTTGAATATGTTTCTTGTATCAATTATAAGGTTAGAATTCTCTATAACCGTTTTATAATCTACAGAATCATGATCTGTACATACAACTATTGCATCATGAGACTTTATAGCTTCAATAGTTAGTGATATTGATTTCATTCCTACTAACCGAGGATATTCACTATCATGATCTATAGTACTAATTAATGGATCATAATAATCTACTTCTGCTTTGTTATCTAAAAGATCTTGTATAATTTTTAACGAAGGACTCTCTCTCAAATCATCTACATTCTTTTTATACGCAACTCCTATAACTAGAATTTTACTATTCCTTAGTCCTTTACCAAAACGAAGATCCATTTCTTTACGAAGTTTCTCTATAACATAATCACCCATTTGTTTGTTAATGTTCCCACTTAACTCCACAAGTTGTGTAGGCATGCCAAATTCTCTGGCTCTCCATGTTAGATAAAAAGGATCAATAGGTATACAATGCCCTCCAAGGCCAGGACCAGGATAAAAAGGCATATACCCAAAAGGTTTAGTCTTAGCTGCATCAATAACTTCCCATATATCTATATCCATTTTAGAAAATATACACTTTAATTCATTTACCAAAGCAATATTTACAAAACGAAAAATATTTTCTGTTAGTTTGACAGCCTCCGCAGTAGCAGAGGTACTAACTTCAGCAACTGCAGTGATTATTTGCTTGTAAAAAATAGTAGATAGTTCCCTAGAATCGTCATCATCCGCTCCTACCACCTTAGGTATTGTTGAAGTATTATATGCAACATTACCGGGATCTTCGCGTTCAGGAGAATAAGCGAGATATATATCTTTTCCTATTTTTAGACCACTTTGTTCAAGCATAGGAGATAATAACTCTTGTGTAGTACCCGGATAAGTAGTTGATTCCAGTATAATCAGTTGTCCTTTCCTGAGTTGTGACGCTATTGTTTTAGTTGCCGAAGAAACATAGTTCATATCAGGTTCTCTATTTTTCGTAAGCGGTGTTGGAACACATATAAGTATTACATCCATTTTAGCAATATCATACTCATTAGTAGTCGGAAAGAACTTTGAGCTCTTATTTAACGATACTATGTCTTCATTACTTAACGTTTTTATGTATGTCTGACCGGCGTTTAATTTTTCTATTCTCTTTATGTTCTTGTCAAAACCAATACAATTATAACCTTGGTTAACTACTGCACGGGCTAATGGCAGGCCTACATAGCCTAGGCCCATTATACCTATGGTACATTCTTTACTGAGTATAGCTTGGGCTAACTCATGTTTCTGATTAGCACTTTCAACCACTTTTGTTTCTTTAGATTCCATATTGTTTTTTTATTAGCTTATAAAAATGAATTGTATTTATTTAAGATATTACTTCTTCAAGTTCATTGTCGGAATTTAACCTGTATTTTCTGTTCTCAAGAGGGCATAAGAGATCTTCTCCTAATCTATTTCCTGAGTGGCTCATCCATCCGATTTGGCGCGCAGGATTACCTACAACTAAAGCATGGGGTTTAAGATTCTTTATCACAACAGCACCCGCTCCAACAAAACTATATTTTCCCAATTCTACACCACAAACTATTGTAGCATTTGCTCCTATGGTAACCCCTTTTCTAACGTAAATTTTTCTAAATTCATCCTTGCGTTCTATTTCAGATCTAGGGTTGTTTACATTGGTAAAAACGCAAGATGGCCCGCAAAATACACCATCTTCTAAAACCACGCCGTTATATAAACTGACATTATTTTGGATCTTACAGCGGTCACCCACTATAACATCCGGACCTATCATAACATTTTGTCCAATAACGCAATTTTCTCCAATTTTTGTACCTTTAAGTATATGGGAAAAATGCCATATTTTTGTACCTGCACCTACCACGCAGCCACTATCGACAATTGCAGTCTCGTGGACAAAATAACTATTGTCCTTTAATTCTAAATTAACCGAACCCTTTTTTTTTAAAGAAATTTCAGCTGCGTCTAAAACTCTTAAAACTTTTAATCCTTCTTCACCAGAAGTTAGAGGATTTTTATTTTCTATAATGGAATTTAAAAAATGTTGGCATTCATTTTTTAAAGGCTCGACTTCAGTTAATTCGACAGCAATAGGGTTAGATTTTTCTATAACAGGAAAGCTATTTTCCCACTTAACTTTATGATTATATAGTTGCAGTTTCTTATCCCATGGCAGGCAATCATCAAAAACTGCAATGGCCTTGTCTCCGATAACTACAAATCTTTGTTCTTTATAAGGGTGAAACCATGAAGCGAATACGTGAGCCTTAAGACCGTTCTTGAATAATAAGTGCAACGTTGCTGTATCTTCTATTTCTTTATCAAAAAAAGAAGAACCGGAAGACCAAACCTGGGCAGGTTCACTATCAACAATACCTAGCACCATTGATATATCGTGTGGAGCGAAGCTCCAGAGAACATTTTCTTCTGTTCTTATTTTTCCTAGACTAAGCCTATTAGAATATATGTATTGTAATTTCCCTAATTTATTTCCCAAAACCAGTTGTTTTAATTTTTGATAAGCAGGGTGGTATTGCAAAAGATGACCTACCATTAGCTTTTTATTGACTTTATTTGCTATTAAACAAAGCTCTTCTGCATCTTTTACACTTATTGCAATCGGTTTTTCCACAAATACATGTTTACCTGCGAGTAGTGATTGCTTTACATGCTCAGCATGCTTAGAGGCAGGTGAAGCTATTACTACAGCATCTACATTACTTTCGATAACTTCATTAAATGTTAACGCTTTAACATCATAAGTTTCAGCCATTTCTTTAGCGACCACTTTTTTTTCATCGCAAACAGCATATAAAACCCCCTGTTCGGAGAAATTCCGTACTAAATTTTTTCCCCAATAACCGCATCCAATAACGGCAACTCTAATAGCACTTCCCATACATATTTTTTATAAAATTAAATTGTAAATCTGCTTTACCATTTTAGCTAGATTTAATTTTTTTAAGAAACATGGCAAACAAGATTATGTATATATTATAATACTAATTCTTACAAGTTATTATTTCTAATTTAAAATTAGACGTTAATAGCAATCCTATACCAAATTGATAATCATTTTTAAATGAATTTCGGGGCATGTAAGATACTGAGAAATAGCTATTATCGCAGAAGTTACTGGTTATAGGCCTTCTAAGCATAATTATTTCCATATTCCAGCCTAGCTTTTTTAGAAGATACTTTTCCTTGGCAATAAGATTTACCTGGATTAACAAGAAGAGATTTCATAGCTTCTCGTCCCAGAAGCATCCTATAACGCATTATATCGCGTTTTGTAAGTGTTATGTCAATATCCCAATAATGATTACCTATTTTTATCGGTGATCTAATAACTACACGCTCTTCTTTATGGCCATTTGAGCTTCTAACTACCCGACTATCGATAACTTCAGCTATGGCACACCTTGTAATACTTTCGTTCTTTTGCAAAGGATGAATTACAAATTTAGCATATTTTTTGTTACTCATTTCTAAAATTTCTAAATCATAAGCGTGAAGAGCGGAAGTTTTTGCTCCTGTATCAATTTTTACTTTTATCAAAGGAGTATTTAACATTGGCAGAGAGGCCCATTCCCTCCACCCTACCAGCAACGATTCTTTAGTTAGCATTATTCTAATTCCTCCTCGAAATATAGCACCTCTTCAGCAACAGCTCTTATATTATCAAATGTTGCTACGTGGAATAACGCATCCCCGTTGCTAACAAGAGGCATCATCGTAATACCAATAATAATTCCGGTTTTTTTCGCTTTAACATAGGTTTTTTCAGTGCCAAACGGATTTGAAATTATCCCGAGTATTTGATCTTTATTTACTTTATTACCAATTTTTTTCTTCACTTGCAGACTTCCACTAATTGGAGCTCGAATCCAATGGCTAGATTCAGCCCTAAACACTTCCCTGGATTTTGGTAGTCTTGACCTAACTGATTTTTTTTCAATCATACCAATTTCACACATAACGGCAATAATTCCGTTTTCCGCTGAAGAAATTATTTTCTCGTCATATCTTAAGGCTTCTCCACCCTCAAATAGCAAAATATTTATCCCTTTTTCAAACGCTGCCTGGCGCAGGGATCCATCCCTCATATTAGAATTCAAAATAACTGGAACTCCGAATGCTTTTGCTAGCTTCTCTACCTCAGGATTCTCTAAGCACCCTCGGACTTGTGGAAGGTTAAACCTATGAGCGCTACCGGTATGAAGGTCAATACCGTATTGACATTTCATGACTATTTCTTTCATAAAAATATGGGCTATTCGCGCAGCAAGGGAACCGTTTTTGAAACCAGGAAATGTTCTATTCAAATCTCTTCTATCCGGTAGATATCTAACATTGCGATTGAAACCAAAAACATTTACAATCGGTACAGCAATCAGAGTACCTTTTATAGAGGAAAGGATTTTTTTGCGAGAAAGCAGTCTTTTTATTGATTCCACTCCATTAATTTCGTCACCATGGATAGCTCCGCTAACAAACATTACAGGGCCGCTTTCCTTTCCACGAATCACTTCTACCGGTATTGTTATATCTGTATGGTCATATAACTTGGCAATTACAATCTCCAATTGTTTCCTTTGTCCTTTTTCTATTTTTACCCCGTTAATAACAAAACCTTTTTCTGTATCCATAGTTTAAAATTTTACACTTTCTGGTTACTTCTTTTTTTTAATCGGTTAACAGCAAATTTTTCTATATGCTCTATAATTGCAGTTGCAATGTCTTTGCCAGTTACTTTTTCTATGCCTTCTAAACCAGGAGATGAATTCACTTCCAATACCAAAGGGCCGTGAGATGATCTTACAATATCTACTCCAGCTACCTCAAGACCTAATGATTTTGCTGCTTTTACGGCTACAGCTCTTTCTTCAGGCCTAAGTTTCACAGGTTCGGCACTGCCACCAATATGTAAATTGGAACGGAAATCACCATCAGCACTTTGACGTTTCATAGCTGCAAAAACTTTATCTCCAATTACAAAACACCTAATGTCGGAACCTCCAGCTTCTTTAATGAATTCCTGGACCAAAAAATCTGCTTCTAAATTTAAAAAAGCATTAATTAAACTTTCAGCTGCTTTGTTAGTTTCTGCAAGCAATACTCCCCTTCCTTGAGTTCCACTTAGAACTTTAACAATTAGAGGAGCACCGCCGACAAACTCTATAAGATCTTCAGTTGCATTTGCCGAGTGGGCATAACTGGTTATAGGCATAGCGATATTTTTTCTTGCCAGTAACTGGTGCGCTCTAAGTTTATCTCTAGACCTAGTAATTGCAACCGATCCATTTAAAGAATAAACACCGGAAACTTCGAATTGCCTTAGAACAGCTGAGCCATAAGAAGTAACTTTGGAGCCAATTCTTGGTATTACTGCGTCAAATTCCAATTTGGATTTTTCGAAGTCGTGTTTATAATAAATATCAGGCTTATTTGCGGTAATATTCACATAACATTTTAGAACATCGATTACCTTAACTTCATGTCCTCTTTTTTCCGCTGCTTCAACTAACCTTTCTGTCGAATAAATCTTTTTACTTCTTGACAATATACCTAATTTCATTTTGCCTGGTGCATAAAAATTTGTTTTAAATTTATAAGTTTTATCTTAATTTTTCTATTAAGATTAGTAGGTATACACTATCAAATCGGTCTTAAGTATATATAATAGCAAATCTTACCAAAGATTTGCTATAAATCATGGCTATTATTGTTGTTATTAAAACACTTTGTGGTTTTTGGCCTAGAGTAAATAGCCGCCTTTACACCCCCAGCAGAAAGCTCAAGTTTACAATAACTCTGTAGTAATTATCAATTTTTTAGAAACCAAATAATTCTTCTAATGATGTTTCCTCTACAGCTCCTAGAACAGCTTGCATGTTACTTATGTCACCGGTACATTCTAAAATAATATTCACACCGGCTTCTAGTGTAAGCTGAGCTATTTTGCCTGGTGTATAATTGCTAGATAATGCTCGCATATCTATTGCATCAGAAATAATAAGTCCTTTAAACCCTATTTTCTCTCTGATGTACTGGATTGCTTTTTTAGATAAAGTAACAGGAAGCTCATCATCAAGAGCAGTGTAAATTAGATGAGACGTCATGGCAAATTGGCTAAAAGGCGCAAGAACTCTAAACACTGAAAAATCTGTTTCCTCTAATTCTTTTAAAGAAGTAGAAACTACTGGCAATTCTAAATGAGAATCTTGAAACGATCTTCCATGTCCGGGTATATGTTTTATTACTCCGCTAACTCCTATTTCGTGCATACCTTCTAGCGCAGCTTTACAAAAAGATATTACTTTTTTAGGAGTAGAGCTAAAACTTCTATCTCCTATAACGTCATGAGCCCCTTTATATCTAACATCTGCTACAGGGGCAAAGTTCATATTTACACCAATAGATGCTAGCTCGATGGCAATAGATTGATAATTCTGCTTACATAAGCTTGAACCTTCTTCTATGTCATATTTCTCGAAACTTTCTGCAGCTGGCCTCATTTCAAAAGTTGGTACAGTTAACCTCCTGACTCTTCCGCCTTCTTGGTCGATAGCGATTACCGTATGCTCCCCTAGTTCTTCTTTTATGCTAGTTATAAGGTCTATAAGTTGTTTTTTGTTTTGAATCACCTTTATTATTTCTCCTGTTTCTGGATCACGAATAATTTCTGATTCTATATTTCTTCTGAATAATACTACACCTAGTGGATATTCTGTCTTAAGTAATAATGCCTCAGATTCAGTTAATTTTGTTCCGCTTATGCCTAATATTACGGGTTTAATTGGGTGTGGGTAGTAATATTGCATTATTGTCTTTATTACTTCAGGAGCAGAACTTAAAACAGTATCTTCTTTAAGAAAATTAAGTATATAACTATATTGCATCAAAAAGTTTTGTTTCATATATAGACCGTATTACAATTAAGAAAATTTATTAATCCGTATAGTGTAATGAATAATTTTATATCAGGTCACCCACGTTTTGTAGAAATAACCGTGCTCGATGTGAATTTGGCTTTTTAAAAAACTCATTTGCCGGCTGGTCTGCTAGAACCTTTCCTTGATCCATAAAAATTACTCTATCTGCAATAATTTTTGCAAATTTTACATGGTGGGTAATAACTATCATCGTTATTTGATTTTTTAGCTGAGAAATGATCTCTATTATATCTTTCACCACTTCAGGATCTAACGCAGAAGTAGGTTCATCAAATAGTATAATTTCAGGATTCATCATCAAGGCACGTGCTATTGCAACCCTTTGCTTTTGGCCACCAGATAAATCCATCGGATAAAAGTAAGCTTTTTCTAAGACACCAAATTGCTTTAACAGGCCCTTAGCTTTTTCCTCTGACTCTTTTAGGCGCGCTTTAATAACGTTAATTGGCCCATAGGTTAAATTTTCTAAAACAGTCATGTGCGGAAAAAGGTGGAACTGCTGAAAAACCATACCAATCTTAAAGCATAACTTTCCTCTATTACGCCTTGTTAGTTTTTTCCCGTCTATTAATACAGCTCCGGTTGTGGGGTTTTCTAAATTATTTATACAACGTATTAAAGTCGATTTCCCACTTCCAGAAGGGCCGATTATAACGACCGTCTCTCTCTTGTCAAAAACCAAATTAATATCAGAAATAACTTGCTGACCTGCAAAGCTTTTTGACACATTCTGGAGCGCTATCATAAAGCTAATCTTCTTTCTAAAATTTTAGCAAAGGAGCTGACTATCATAACCATTATGTAATAAGTAACGGCTGCTGTTAACATCGGAGTAAAGTAACTATAAGTCTCTGTAGAAACAGTTTGAGCTCTTTTCATTATATCCATACCCCCTATAACCGATATTAGCGCTGACTCTTTGATTAAATTGATTAGCTCATTTACTAAAGCCGGTAGAATATTACGCAAAGCCTGAGGTAAGATTATGTCTTTCATTCTAAGTACAGGAGGGATGCCTAAAGCCTTTGCAGCTTCTATTTGCCCTTTGTCAATTCCTTTAATTCCGGCCTTAATAATTTCCGAAACATATGCCCCAGAATTTAAAGAAAATGCTACTACTCCGGAAACAAATATGCTTATCTTAATTCCAAGTAAACTAGGTAAGCCGTAATGGATTATGGTTAACTGGACAAGCATTGGCGTACCCCTAAAAACTGAGGTATAACTAATGGCAAATAGTCGGAGTAATTTACTGTCGGCAGTCTTGCAAATGGCAAACGATGTTCCGATTATCAGGCCGAAACACACCGAAGCAATGCTGTATTGTAAAGTAACCCCAGTACCTTCAATTATATAATAAAGATGAGGCCAAAATGCCACTAAATCGCTATACATGAATAAAATAAACTAAGTAAACTATAAGTTAACGAGAAACAAGCTACCAATCAGCGAACCAAGAATGATATTACTAAATAGCTTTTACGTCAATAATTTCCAGCATTTCCTCCAATTTTAGATATAATAATAAAATCTTGTATTATTGAGATAAAAACACGTTTTATTGAAGGACAAAAATAAAATTTTTATCCTTTTGTACTCGAGGCCTTATAAATAACTTGCAGGGGTTTGAATTTGTATTGTCAACCCCAGAGTGTGGTTATATACTTATATTTTTGATTATATAAAGGATGGCACAATGTTAAAAGTTTCTTTCGAAAATAAAGACCTGGATAATAATGAGGCTATAGCAATTATTATCAATGACCAGCTAAAAATAGATTCTGAGACTCTGTTAATTGATCAAAAACATCATGGACTTATATCTAAAACTATTAAGGATAAAAGAATTTTTAAACCAGAATACGGTTATTCAAAAATTCTAACCACAACAAATAAAGACGGCGAGGTACGTTACCTCATTTTAATTGCATTAGGTTCAGAAGATCATGTCTCAGAAGTAAGAATTGAGGAAATAGGGGGGAAAATCCACTTGCTTGCTACTTCTTGTAAAGCATCTTCAGTTGGAATCCGGATACCAAATAAAGTAGGGCATCTTAAACAGGAAAAAATTGCAGCTTTGCTCGGCGGCGGAGCATTACTTGCTTCTTACAGATTTGATAAATACCAAACAATGAAAAGTAACGAGGAAAAATTCATCACCGAAGATTTTGACATCATAGTTGATGATCACGAACACGCTCTTAAACTTTTTGAAGAGCAAAAATCTTTGGCTTTAGGAGTATTCTTCGCTCGGGATTGCATCAATGAAGTACCAAATATCTTGGATCCAGAAAGTTATGCCGAAAGAATATTAGAAAAATTAGAACCACTTGGTATTGATGTAGATGTTCTGGGAGAAAGCCAAATGCGTAGCCTTGGTATGGGAGCGCTACTTGGAGTGGGCCAAGGTTCTTCTAACGAATCCAAATTAGTGGTTATGAAGTATAACGGATTAGACGATGATAGTGATCCAATATGTTTTGTTGGTAAAGGGGTAACCTTTGATACTGGTGGTATTTCATTAAAACCGGCTGCTGGTATGGGAGACATGAAATATGATATGGGCGGATCTGCTTCCGTAATCGGGGTCATCAAAGCTCTAGCACTTAGAAATGCTAAAGTTAATGTAGTTGGTATAGTAGGTTTGGTTGAAAACATGCCTGGAGGAAATGCCCAAAGACCTGGTGATGTCGTTAGGACTATGTCTGGCCAAACTGTAGAAGTCCTAAACACCGATGCTGAAGGACGTTTAGTTTTGTGTGATTGCGTAACCTATCTCCAACAAAACTTTAAACCCGCTTGTATAGTGGATATAGCAACCTTAACGGGAGCAATTTCAATTTCTTTAGGTAGTACTTATGCAGGCTGTTACGCAAATGATGATGAACTAGCGCACAAGCTGATTGCCGCCTCTCTTAAAACTAATGAAAAATTATGGCGTATGCCTTTGCACCCGGACTATAACGATATGCTCAAATCAACCGTTGCTGATATTGCGAATATCGGTTCTGAAAAAGGCTTGGCAGGTAGTTCTACTGCTGCACATTTTATAGGTCGCTTTATCAACACCGGAGTAAAATGGGCTCACCTAGACATAGCAGGGGTAGCTTACGATAAAAAAGGAACA
>Ga0172373_10002695_pt1 | contig 26801 bp, 24 predicted proteins | sample Lak10m_2_FD_114546 | JGI IMG/M metagenome (GOLD analysis project Ga0172373, IMG submission 114546) | Freshwater microbial communities from Kabuno Bay, South-Kivu, Congo - kab_092012_10m | ecosystem: Environmental > Aquatic > Freshwater > Lake | place: Democratic Republic of the Congo...
AAAGTATAAACGCTAAAATTGCAGATGCAAATCGGAAAAATAGAGGGACTAGGGATGTAAATTTCTTCAACTATAGATTAGGGTTAATTATATAGCCCCAGCACATCAAAATAAAATAAACCCGAAGAGAGTAATTTGTTACCCTTTGTGTATAATTCGATTTATCTAATAGCTTATTAGCCAAATGATAATAATTTACTGATTTATAAAAAGAATACCACCCGAGTTTAGATATTTTAAATTTATTTTTTGAGGTATAATACCTATAACCAGAAATCATATCTAAATACCTATTACCAATCCCTCTGTATGTTGATGCTAGATCAGAGATATATCTTGACGGATATTTATTCAACAATAAAATTGAAGAATCATAGTATGTAAACAACTGATTCCAATGGTATGAAATTCCAAACTTGCCTTTTTTGTATTTTTTTAAATTTTTGTCATCAAAATCGAAATACATATACGTACCTCCGAACATTTTGTAACAAAATGGTATGTCAATTTTATGCCAATCTTTTTTATTGTGATCTAAAATTTCTTTCATTTTAAACCCGTAAAACTTTACACTATCTGCCCATGTTAAATAATTAAAGTAAGCTACTCTCTCAGCATAATACTGCGCTTTATAGATTTCCTCTTTGTCTTTTACAAACTGAAACGCTTTTGTATTGTATTCATCGTAATGGGGGAAATCCATTTCTTTCAAGAAGCAACGGGAAATGAGTTTGGTGATTTTATATTTATCTAAGGAAGAATACTTTTTGTTTTTCAACTCCTCCTTCAAGATGAAATACGCTGTGTTTGTTGCTCCTTTTTCAATTAATTGGTCAGCGAAATCAACGTTTTTAGAAACGTAAATTGTTTTACCAAAAAGATCATTTTTGTAGACAAAAAATATAATAAAAAGAATTAATGCAAGAACTTTCAACGCTTATTTCGTCAATTGCTTAAATACTTCTTCTAACGTTTTCTCTTCTTTGCGAAGAGTCAATACCAACAGATTATTTTTTTGTGCAAATTGCGCAATCAATTTGCGAAGATCCACGGAATTATTCGATTCCACCAACCAAGCATTCGCGCCTACCGATTCCACCGTGGTAATTCCTGTTTCTTTCTTTAAGGCGTTTTTAGCGAATTCACCTTCAAATTCCACATACACTACTTGTTTATTGTCTTCGTATTGCAATTCTGCAGCGGTACTATTGGCAACAATTTTTCCAGATTTAATGATAATCACTCGGTCACAAATCGCTTCTACTTCTTGCATGATATGCGTGGAAAGCATCACCGTTTTGGATTTACCAATACGTTTGATAAGTTCCCGAATTTCGACCAATTGATTTGGATCTAAACCGGTAGTTGGTTCATCTAAAATTAACACTTCTGGATCATGGATGATTGCCTGTGCTAACCCTACACGTTGGCGATATCCTTTGGAAAGCATCCCTATTTTTTTGTTTTGCTCTACTTCTAAGCCAACTTGTTGAATCATTTCATCGATACGCGCTTTTAGATTCGGAACCTTATAGATTTTACCAACAAATTCGAGGTATTCACGCACATACATATCCAAATATAATGGATTGTTTTCTGGCAAATAGCCTATTTTTTTTCGCGTTTCTAAAGAATCTACATCTACTTCCATGCCGCAAATCTTCACTTCGCCGGAAGTAGCCGGAATAAATCCAGTCAAGATCTTCATCGTGGTAGATTTACCTGCGCCATTTGGACCCAAAAAACCAACGATTTCACCTTTTTGAATGGAAAAAGAAATAGCATTAACGGCTGCTTGTTGGCCATAAAATTTAGAAAGATTCTTTACTTCGATAGACATACCTACAACTTTGGGATAATTAAGCTACTAAATTACTTACCAGACCTTGTCTCTTTTAAAGTATAAAAGAAAACCAATCCATAGCCGATTGCTAACATAACATGGAAAGGAACCATTCCTAAATCTTGGTAAATCGCACGGTTTATTGCTGTAAAAGCAAACAATGCAAACATTACACCTTCTCCGATTGTAAGAATAGAAATACTTTTCTTATCGTATTTATTTCCTTTAAATTCACTTTTTACGGCAACATTAAATTTTGGTGTACGCACAAAGGAACTTTTAATTCCTAAATACCCTTCAATCACTGCAATGGTATTGCTCAAAGAAAGTCCCATGGAAACAACTAAAAATTGTACGAAACGACCAAAGAATCGGAAAAAGGAACCAACGGTATTTTCTGTTTTATCGCGGTAAGACAACCAATAGTAATACATTAAGAAAATAGTACTGATAATAAAGAACGAACCAAAACGAATAATGGAATTCAAATCCGAGAAACTATCTTTTATATGTAACACCGGCATGGTCAATAACGACAAGGTTAAGATGAATAAGAATACGGAAGAATTAAACAAATGGGATAATGCGTGAACACGATCCGAGAACTTCACATTTTTCGCTTTCACTACCTGCCAGAACATTTTACGGAAACATTCTGCTCCACCTTTCATCCAACGGTGTTGTTGACTTTTTAAAGCAGACATCGTAATTGGTAACTCAGCAGGAGAAATAACATTTTCCAAATATTTAAATTTCCACCCTTTGATTTGTGCACGGTAACTTAAATCTAAATCCTCCGTCAAAGTATCGTGTTCCCAACCACCAGCATCTTCGATACACGATTTTCTCCAAATACCTGCAGTACCATTAAAGTTAATATAATGTCCTGAACTGTTTCTACCACCTTGTTCAATGGCAAAGTGTCCATTTAATCCAAAGGCTTGTAATTCCGTAAGGATCGAATAATCTTTATTTAAATGTCCCCAACGTGTTTGTACTACCCCAATGTTTGCATCTTGGAAATATGGCATTGTTTTTAGTAAGAAATCTTTTTCAGGTACAAAATCCGCATCAAAAATTCCGATAAACTCCCCTTCCACACGATCCATTGCTGCATCCAAAGCACCTGCTTTATATCCAGTACGATCCACCCGGTGAATATGTTTAATGTTTACTCCTCTTGCAGCAACCTCTGCTACTTTTTTCGCGATTACGTCCTTTGTTTCATCCGTAGAATCGTCCAACACTTGAATTTCAAATTTATCCGCTGGATATTCAAATGCAGCAACAGTTTCTATAATTCGTTCTGCAACATACAATTCATTAAACATTGGTAATTGCATTGTTACTTTTGGTGCATTTGCTAAATCCATAAAAGGTGTAACCTCTTCCGCACGTTTTTTACGTGTTTTCGCATACGCAATCGAAAGTGTTAATTGTAATACAGAATAAAAGAAAATTAGAATTAGGCAAATCCCGTAAATACCTAAAATGATTTTTGCGGTTAAATGCGACCAAAAGTGTTCTACACCAAAAGCATCTCCCCAGTTGAACATCCAACTTACCTTTAATTTGATTTTAAATGACGAAAAAGTAAAATGTTCTGTATGGTCTTCGTTTATTTCAAAATTGAATTGTTTTTTTTCGTAATCTTTGTCTTTAACTACTAAAACATATGTACCAAATGGAATATTTTTCAATGCAAAATGACCATCGTTATCTGTCTCCGCTGGGTATTTCTTTTTTGTTTGGTAATTCTTAATGTAAAGTTCCACCTTTTCTACTTCATTTTCTGTTCGTTCATCGATGATGTTACCCTCTACCAACTTACTCACTTGGGCATTTGATATCCCAACCGACAAAAGCATTACAAAAACTAAAAGAAATTTATTAATCATTCTGGCACGTTTTTTGTTAAGTTTTAATTACTAAGTACACTCTGTAAATTCTACGATTTACAATAAAAAGGTAAAGATAAACTATATAAATTACATAGTTTATTGTTTTTGTGCTTGTTGAAAAAATAAAAACTCCCTACAGCATAGTGCGCACACTTCCACTTGCTTTTAACAAACATTCAAATTATTTATTATCAATATATTAACTCTAGGTTAATTCCAGCTTGAGTTATTCACTAAACACACTTCAAAACCTTTAAAAAAAGTAAAATTGTTGAAATGTCTTTTCTTTAATTTAGTATCAAACTAAATTCCATGAAAAAACAAACATTTCTACTAGTCCTTTTCATAAGTATTTTCCATTCTCTATCCATTGCACAAACAACAAAATCACCGAAACTCGTGGTTGGTATTGTTGTTGACCAAATGTGTTACGACTATCTCTACCGCTATTACGATAAATTTTCGAGTGGTGGATTCAAAAAACTAATGAATGAGGGAACAAATTGTAGAAACACCCAATACAATTACATCCCCACGTTTACAGGACCTGGTCATGCAAGTATCTATACTGGAACTACCCCTTCCAATCATGGCATTGTGGCCAATGAATGGTACGACCGTAAAACACTGCATGAAAAAAATTGTGTTGGAGATACACATTACGCAAGCGTTGGATCTACTTCTAAAAACGGCGCTTGTTCTCCAAAAAATCTGAAAGCGATCACAATTACCGATCAAATGAAACTAACCTATCCAAAAGCAAAAGTAATCTCATTATCCATCAAAAACCGTGGAGCAATTTTACCGGGAGGACACAAAAGCGACGGAACCTATTGGTATGACCCATCTACCGGTGATTTTATCACGAGTAATTATTATGAAAACGAGCTTCCGAATTGGCTACAAAATTTTAACGCAAAAAAAGATGTAGATAAGTACATGCAACAAACATGGGGCACGCTTTTACCCATAGAAAATTATACAGAAAGCGTGTCAGATAATTCACCCTACGAAGAACTTATTTTCGAAAACGATTCCCCTACCTTTCCATATTCATTTCATAAATTAAGTGAACCAAACAAGCGAAAAGCATTTACTGCAACTCCATTTGCAAACACGCATTTATTAAACGCTAGTTTGGAAGCTATCCAAGGAGAACAACTTGGAAAAGACGATACCCCTGATTTTTTATGCGTGAGTTTTTCTTCAACAGATATTCTAGGGCATGCCTATGGACCTCAGTCGATTGAAATTGAAGATATGTATATACGTTTAGACTTAGAGATCGCACGCTTACTTCAACACCTAGAAAAAGCAATTGGCAAAAACGAATTTACATTATTCCTTACAGCAGACCATGCAGTCGTTCCAGTACCTCAATTATTAGTTGATCAAAAACTACCTGGCGGATACTTTTTCCTCGACAAACCACTAAAAGAATTACGCGATAGCTGTTCAAGAAAATTTGGATTTGATTGCATATTACATATAACAAACAACAACTTGTATTTAGATAAACAAAAACTTAAATCAAAAGATATTAACATTACTCTTGTTCAAAACTATATTATAGATCAATTAAAGTCATGGTCGAATATTAAAAACACCTATACCTCGGAAGAATTAGAAAATGCTGAACAAGCAGATTATTGGAAAAACCTAATCAAAAATGGATACATGAAAGAAGAAAGTGGGGATGTAATTTTCATGTTAGACGCAGGGTATTTACCCTATCAAAAAGACAACGAAAAGAACCGTCAAGGCACCTCCCATGGTACTGGTTATAGTTATGACACACACGTGCCGTTGCTTTGGTATGGTAAAAATATTCCAAGCAAAGAAGTTTACAGAAAAGTGGAAATTACTGACATCACAGCGACCTTGACGCATATCTTACAGCTAGCGAAACCAAGTTTAACAATCGGAGAACCGATACTAGAAATTTTAAACAAATAGAAATTAGCGATCTAAACGCATTTTAATACGCCATTCTTTCGGATACAAATTATTGAAACGATTACCTAAATGCTTTATCCAACCCAAAGGTACTTGTTGATACGTCATCAAATAATACCCTTGTTTTGCATCGATGGAAAACGTATCGCCATGCAAATAAGACAACGCTTGTTCCAAGGACAACTCTAAACGTTGAATTTGAGCATTTTGAATCTTGGGATTTAAAGCTAACCCTTCCTTTGGATTCCATCCCTTATGCGTTACTTCTCCGATTTCAGTCCCCAATTTAATCGTATGCAAATTGGCATATACATAGTATATATCATCCAAAAAATCTGTGGGCACAGAAAATAAAAACTCCTTCCATTGTAGCACGGTATTTTCGGAAGACTGGTATACATCTTTTAATTTTTCATTTGCAAAAACAGACAAATCCACCTTCTTTTTCCAGGTAAGTTTACGCGTTTTTGCTTCGCCTGTTTTTCGAATAACTGCAATAAAAAAACCTTCTGTATCTACTTCCGACGGCAAGGCATAATACCCTATATTTTCCCTACCGTTTTTAAAATATGGAGTATCTATCGCTATTAATTCAGACGCAGTTTCAGAGACGAACCAAGCAACATTTTTCTCATTCTCTTCCGCATTAAATGTACATGTTGAATACACCATATACCCACCTGGCTGTAGCGCATCCCATACATCCATCACAATGCGTTTTTGTCGCGCAGCACACATCTGCACATTGTCCGAAGACCACTCTTTTCGCGCATCTTTATCTTTGCGAAACATTCCTTCACCAGAACAAGGTGCATCCACTACAATCAGATCAAAATAATTGGGTAAGCGCTCAAAATCAGCCGGATCATTCGAAGTAACTACCGAATTACTTACGCCCCACTTCGTCATGTTCTCTTTCAACACTTTGGAACGCGCATGAATCACTTCGTTGCTAACCAACAAACCTTTACCCTGCAACCAGGAAGCAATCAGTGTACTTTTCCCGCCTGGTGACGCACACAAATCCAACACACGAGGCGCCTCAGGCAAGTGCAATTGTTTCAAAACCGCATCTAAAAACATCGAACCTGCTTCCTGTGGATAATATGTTCCTGCATGAAAAAGTGGATCTTTGATAAAGGATGGGCGTTCCGATAGATAAAAAGCATTTTCACACCATTCCACCGAAGATTTTAGTGTTAACTCCGTATTATTTTTAAACGGATTCATACGAATAGAAACCGGGGAATCCGTATTTAATGCGTGTAATAATTTTTCACCTGCTAAAAAATCGTCGGACAAAACACGCGAAACAAAATCGCTTGGAAAATCTGAAAACATACCTTAACGATTAAACGGTAAACGGGCAGTTGCACTGATCGACTGATCTGCAAACAACCCTTGCTTGTACATGTAATGTCCAGTAATAGCAATCATCGCAGCATTATCTGTACAATATTGAAATTCAGGAATAAACACATCCCATTTCCTTTTCAATCCTTCTTCTTGCAAACGCTTTCTCACACCAGAATTTGCAGACACACCACCTGCAATTGCTATTTGGGAAATCCCTAACTCTTTACTCGCCTTTACTAATTTAGCAAATAAAATATCCACGATACTTTGCTGTACCGAAGCACAGATATGTGTTAATTCTTCCGTTACGAATGCAGGATTTTCTTTTAGTTGTTTTTGCAAAAAATATAAGATAGATGTTTTTAAACCACTAAAACTATAATCGTAGTTTGGCATATTAGGTTTCGCAAAAACAAATTTGGCAGCATCCCCTTCTTGGGCATATTTATCAATTAAAGGTCCTCCTGGATACGGAAATCCTAGTAATTTTGCTGTTTTATCAAAAGCTTCACCGGCAGCATCGTCAATGGTAGTTCCGATTACCTCCATGGATAAATGATCTTTAACCAAAACCAATTGGGTGTGCCCACCAGAAATAGTCAAGCAAATAAATGGAAATGTAGGTTTCTTTTTATCTTCCCCACCAATGAAATGGGCTAAAACATGTCCATACATATGGTTCACATCTAACATTGGAATGTCTTGCGCCAATGCAAATGCTTTTGCAAACGACGTACCAACTACCAAAGAACCTAAAAGTCCTGGTCCTCGGGTAAACGCAACCCCTGCAATATCTTCTTTTGCAATCCCAGCTTGAGCGATTGCTTGTTGCACAACAGGGATAATATTTTGTTGGTGTGCACGGGATGCTAATTCGGGCACCACACCGCCATATTTCGTATGAATTTCCTGACCTGCAACGACATTTGACAAAATTATTGTATCTTTGATAATTGCGGCAGAAGTATCATCGCAAGAGGACTCAATGCCTAGCAAAATAAGAGGTTTAGCACTCAATGTTTATTATTTTATAATTAATGACAAAAGTACTCAAATTTACAGGAAAATTACTAGGTATATCCGCCGAATGGTTTATCCTTTTTTTTGTATTTTTTGCCTTTTTAGTTAGAACAAGCCCTGTACAAACCTATTTAGCACAACGCGCAACTAGTTATTTCTCGAAAGAGTTAAACACCACTTTTTCCGTTGAACGAGTATCGATTGTGTTTTTCAATAAAATTGTCTTAGATGGTGTTAACCTAGAAGACAAGCAAAAGAAGAAAATAATTTATGCAAAATCGATTTTTGTTACGCTTAAAGGTGTCAATCAAATCAAAAAAGAAATTCGACTGAAGAAAGTAAAAATTGAGCATGGGATTTTCAATTTAAATATTTCAAAGCAAACGGAGGATTTTAATTTTCAATTCATTATAGATTATTTTTCTTCCGAACGAAGTAAAAGTAAAAAACCTTACACATTTAAAATCGAAAAACTAGCGCTGAAAAATTTAGATATTCGCTATGACGATTATCGCAAACCTAATTACACCGATGAAATCAATTACGACCATATTCACCTAAAAAAACTTTACTTATTTGCAGACAATCTTTCTTACAACCACGGAACTATAAAAGCTGCAATTAATCAGTTATCTGTAAAAGAACGCTGTGGATTTCACATTCGTAGTTTTTCCGGCTATGCAAAAGTCAACGCTAACACAATCGCAGTTAACCAGTTAAAATTTCGCACCAATCGTTCCGAAGCAAGTTTGCCTAAATTTCAATTATTATTTTCGAAATGGGATGATTTTCTACAATTTGACGATAACGTTTATTTTAATGCAATTCTAAACAAAAGTCATGTTGCAATGCGCGACATTCAATATTTCTCCTCTGCACTAGATGGAATGGATCAATTTTGCGAAGTAGAAGCGGTTGTTACTGACCGATTAAAAAATCTAACTATTAAAGATTTACGTTTGAAATTTGGAGAAAAATCGATACTACAAGGAGATTTAATATTGCCTGACTTTAGGTATCTAAACGATTTACATTACAACGAAACTATTCGCTATTGTTATTTCCCGATTTCAGATATTGAAAAATTTAACTTCCCTGTAATAAGTGGAATACAACCTATAGCATTCAATCAATATGTCAAAAAACTTCATTTTTTTGAAGGAAAAAATGTGCGTATTACAGGAACGAATCAGCATACTACCATTGTTGCTCAAAAAATCAATTCCAAACAAGGAAGTGTTCAAATTCCAAAAGGAATTAACATCGATTACGACCCTAAAAAGGATGATTATTTATTTGCCTCCATTGGAGATCAACCAACCATACATGTAGATAGTTTGCATGTGGGAGGAATAGCTGAAAACAAACTGTTTGGTAAGACTACGGGATTAGTTGGTATTCGAGGAATGTTTGATTTTGATGCAAACATAGAAGTTCATGAATTATCCGGTAAGTTAGACCATTTTAGATTTAAAGATTACAATTATTCCAACATAACATTGGATCAACTGTCGTATAAAGAAAATCAGCTAGCTGGTACAATTGCAGTTCAAGATGAACATTTAGATTTAACTTATGAAGGAAATCTCACGTTTGACAGTAAAGAAAATTATGATTTTTCCCTCAATATAAATCATGCTGCACTTGATAAAATTTATTTATCCAATCGCACAAACAGTTCTGTTTCTGGAGAAGTAAACGTGCAAGTAAATGGCACCAATCTGAACACGTATGCTGGTGAGATTAAAATGAATGATCTAATCTATCAAGAAGATAGTAAATCAGCGAATGTTGATTATTTTAAAATTCAGTTGGAGCGTTCCAAAAAATTAGATGTATTACAAATAAATTCTTCAGTATGTGATGTAGATATGCGTGGGAACCTTGAGATGACTAGCATATTTAGTGAAATCAATAATCGTTTAAGTGAAGTATTACCAGCACTCATTCAGCGCAGAAAATCGGCACAAAAAACAAACGATTGGAGTTACAATATCGAAATAAAAAACGCAAACGAAATTATAGATTTATTTGCGCCTCAACTAACACTTGCAACAGGAAGTCGTATTAAAGGAGAAATATCCAAAGAACAAATTAAGATACACGTTAAAGCACCTTTGTTTGCTATTGGACCTTTAAAAATTAAAAGATTACAAACAACTAGTATCATTGAATCCAAAAAAGTGGAAACTGAATTCGAAGCTGAACAACTTGAATATGCAGATTCAATTCAACTTAAAAATATTATCTTAAAAACTTCAGGTGGTGACAATCAATTGAACTCTGAATTATCTTGGCAATTAGCAAATAAAAAAGAATCAAACATTCAATGGAATACTACGTGCAATACAGGAAATAAATTTTCGTTTCACATCCTTCCCTCCTATTTTCATATCGACAAAAACAAATGGATTTTAAAAGATCCGTGTGACCTTGAAGTTGCACCTAACTATCTTTCCATTCAAAACTTTATACTTAAACATAAAGAAGAAACAATCTTATTTGAGGGTACATTGTCTGATAAACAAGAAGATAAAGCACGTGTTAAAATTGACGGATTAGAGCTTACTAACCTAAGCAACATCTTACAATTACCCACAAAATTAAAAGGTAAACTATTCGCAGAAACCAAAATAAGCACACCATTTACAGACCTGAAGATTGAAGGAAACTCCAACATTGAAAAACTTTATGTAAATAAAGAAGAGGTTGGTGATATTACGCTTGCTGGATATTGGGAAAATGCTTGGAATAGCCTTTACCTCCAAGGTAACCTCGTTTTTCGTTCTCATCCAACGTTCAATTTTAATGGGCGCTATTATCCTTTTCGCAATTTAAACAATTTAGACTTTAATTTAGATTTTAATCATACCGACATTCAATTTGTAAAAGCATTAATTGATCCAGAAATACTTTCCAACATGGAAGGGAAAATCAAAGGGAATATATTAGTAAGCGGGAATTTAAACGCCCCAAAATTAAAAGGAGAAGTTGACTTAATTGACGGACGTACCAAGATTGAAATGTTTGGAGTAAATCTAACTGCTAAGGGTAAAATATTGGTCGATGAGGACGGTTTTTACATTAACAACATGCCTGTAAAAGATGAGGAGGGCAATAATGGTTCAGTGATTGCTACTGTATATCATAAAAATTTTGAAGATTGGACATTTGACCTCAATCTAAACATAGAAGAAGACATTACTACAATTCCTGGAATGGTATTACCAATCGATCATTTTCTTGTGATGAATACTAAATTTAAAGAAGGGGATATTTTCTATGGTAAAGGATATGCCACTGGAACGATTAATATGAGTGGAAAACCAGACGATATTGCTTTCAATGTAGATTTGAAAACTGAAAACGGTTCTACAATCAATTTTCCGATGTATGAAGAGAGTTCCATTGAAGAAGGAAAATTCATTCGGTTTAAACAAAAAGATGATCTAAAAAAAAATATAAAACAGAAAATTGATTATTATGGAATAACGATGGATTTAAAATTTAAAGTTACTCCAGAAGCTAAAATCAAATTAATTTTCAATGAAAAAATAGGAGATGAAATCACTGCTTTTGGCGGAGGCGATATTAGTATTAATATGGATCGATCCGAAAATGTAACCATGGATGGAACCTACACCATTCTGAATACTAACACCAAACAAAGTACGTACAATTTTGTGTTAGGACCTTTAAAACAAAATTTTATAATTCAAGATGGTGGAACAATTAGTTGGACAAAAGATCCATATTTAGCTGAACTTAAGCTTACCACTGTTAGTTCTGTTTATACAAATTTAAAAGACATCTTACCATTGGATAATTCCAATGCAAAATCCATACAAGAAGTTCGTTGTAAACTGAAATTAACTGAAACTGTTGTTAAACCAAAGATAGATTTTGAGATTGAACTAGGAAATGCTGGAACTGGGGTTAATGAAGATGCTAAAGCCGCAATAACACGAATAAACGATAGCAAAGAAGAATTGAATAAACAATTTTTTTCGTTATTACTATGGAAAAAATTTCAACCACTTTTGTCAAGCAGTAATAATGTAGGTTCGAATGCTGTTGCAGATTTAGTTACAAATCAAATCAATAGTATTTTAAATGATCTATCAAGAAATTATAAAATCAATTTAAGTTACAACACTACGAATGATCGATTACTAGCAACCGATAACACCTCCACTGGTAGTTCGACTATTAAAGTTGGGCTTTCAAAGGAATATGGAGATTGGATGATTACATCTCAATTTGGAAGTAACTCAAATGCTAGTCAAAACCTTCTGATAAGCAATGTGAAAATCGAATACAAAATCGATGAAAAGGGCAATCTACGCTTTAGTACATTTAATGAATCTAATGATATTAATTTGCTTAGGCAATTGGATAAATATACCACGCAAGGCATAGGAATAAATTACCAAGAAGAATTTACAAATATGGATGAGTTTGTGTCTTTGCAACGTTTTTTAAATATATTCAGACCTGAAAATGAGCGAAGAATTTTCAAACGAAACAAAAAAAATAGAAAACAAATTCCGTCAAAATCTTTACCAAATACAAAGGATAGTTTGACGGTACTAAATAAATAAAGGATGGAGAAAGTACTCATTGCAAACCGGGGAGAAATTGCTAGACGTGTCATACGCACCTTAAAAAAAATGGGAATTAAAACGGTTGCAATTTATTCTGATGCCGATCAAAATGCGCTACATGTTCGTGAAGCAGACGAAGCAGTGTATGTAGGTGCTTCACCATCGAATGAAAGTTATTTAAAACAGGATATACTTCTAGAACACTGTAAAAAATTGGGCGTTGATGGCATTCATCCAGGCTATGGTTTTTTATCTGAAAACGCAGCATTTGCTAAAAAAGTAACGCTTGCAGGCATCACTTTTATCGGCCCTTCTCCAGCGTCAATGCAGGTAATGGGAGATAAACTACAGGCAAAACAAGCTGTTAAAAAGTTTAACGTACCCTTAGTACCAGGAGTAGATAAAGCAATTGTAGGTATTGATGAAGCGAAAGAAATTGCATTGCAAGTTGGGTTTCCAATCTTAATTAAAGCTTCTGCTGGTGGTGGAGGAAAAGGCATGCGTTTGGTAGAGTCGATAAACGATTTGGAAGAACAAATGCGAATGGCCCAAAGTGAAGCTCGTTCGTCATTTGGAAATGATGCAGTATTTATTGAAAAATTTGTCCGTAAACCTCGGCATATTGAAATACAAGTATTTGGTGATACTTTTGGAAATTATGTATACCTTTTTGAGCGCGAATGTAGTATTCAAAGAAGACATCAAAAAGTGATTGAAGAAGCTCCCAGTTCAGTTTTGAGTGATGAGTTACGTGTTAAGATGGGAGAAGCAGCCATTGAAGTATGTAAATCGTGTGATTATGTAGGAGCAGGCACCGTGGAGTTTTTATTAGATGCAAATTTAGATTTCTTCTTTTTGGAGATGAATACACGTTTACAAGTGGAACATCCTGTTACAGAAGGAATCACAGGGTTAGATTTAGTAGAATGGCAAATTCGAATTGCGCGTGGAGAACGCCTCCCAAAACTTCAGAACGATCTAGCAATTAACGGACATTCGCTCGAAATTCGTTTGTATGCCGAAGATACATTTAATGGATTCACGCCGGATATTGGTACTTTAGAACGTTATCGAACACCTTCTGGCACGCATATCCGAGTAGATGACTCCTACGAAGAAGGAATGGAGATTCCTATTTACTACGATCCAATGCTAGCTAAACTAATTGTATGGGGTCAAACACGTTCAGAAGCAATTGCACGGATGATAGCAGCCATTGATAACTACCAAGTTTCTGGCGTTAAAACAAATTTAGATTTTTGTAAATACGTACTAAAACACCAAGCATTTACAAGCGGTGATTTTGACACCAATTTTATTAAACATTATTTTGACCAACCTGAATTAGTAAAAACAGCAATGCAAGAGGAAAAAAGTGCGCTAGAATCTGCTGTAGAAATAATTTGGAATGACCTACAAGAAAAAAACAAACGTGAATTTATATCCAAGCCTATACATGGCGCATGGAAACTGATGGTGAGGTAAGCCATGTAGAGGGACGAGGGACGAGGGACGAGGGACGAGTTAAGAGTTAAGAGTTAAGAGTTAAGAGTTACGAATAAAAAAAAATAGATTATGTTAAAAATTGACATGCATTCGCATATAATCCCAAAAAACCTTCCAGATTGGCATGGAAAATTTGGGTATGGTGATTTTATTTATTTAAAACACAACGAAGATAAAACTGCAGACATGATGCAAGGTGGACGTTTTTTTCGTCGTATAGAAGAAAATTGTTGGGATGAAGGTTTTAGAATGAAGGAATATGAAGATTTTTCAACTAAAGTACAAGTAGTTTGTACCATACCTGTATTATTTTCCTATTGGGCAAACCCAAAGGATTGCTTAGAATCTTCTCAATTTTTAAATGATCATATTGCAGATTTAGTTGTTCGCTATCCAAAAAATTACATTGGTTTAGGAACTATCCCCATGCAGGATGTAGATACAGCAATTCAAGAATTAAAACGTTGTAAGGAAATTGGTTTGGTTGGCGTACAAATAGGAAGTAACATTAATGACAAAAATTTGGGAGAACCTGAATTCTACCCTATTTTCGAAGCGATGGCAGAATTAGACATGGCGGTAATGATACATCCTTGGCAAATGATGGGGGAAGAAAGTATGAAAAAATACTGGTTACCTTGGTTAGTAGGTATGCCAGCAGAAACATCACGTGCAGCATGCTCTATGATTTTTAGTGGTTTACTCGAAAAACTACCAACCTTACGCGTATGTTTTTCCCATGCAGGAGGATCATTTTTACCAACCCTAGGAAGAGTGGAACATGGGTTTAATTGCAGACCTGATTTGGTTGCAATTGACAATCCAATAAATCCTAGAGAATATGTTGGAAAATTCTGGGTAGATAGTATTACGCACGATATTGATTTGTTAAAATACATACTTAACATGCAAGGAAGTAAAAAAGTATGTTTTGGAACAGATTACCCTTTTCCATTAGGCGATTTAGAAATTGGAAAATTTATCGAAGAAAGTGATTTAGCGAAGACTATTCAGGAAGATATTTTTCATCAATCTACTCTGGATTGGTTGAAATTAGACAAACAAGCTTTTATATAATTTATTCAATTATAACATTAACAAAAATACATGAAAAAGATATTCGTAATAACAAGCATGTTGGTTTTATCAGTATTTGGTAACACTATAAACGCACAAGCAGTTAAAAAGGGAGACTTAATATTTGATGGATATTATGGTTTTGTAAATTTATTTAATTGGGCATTTAAAGGTACAATTGGTGCAGTTGCAGAAAATGGAACTAGTTCTTCTATGGATCACGCTGGAGTAAGAGGCGAATACCTGTTGATTGATAAATTAGGACTTGGAATAGATTTAGATTATAATACGGTAAATGTTTCCTATAATTCAACTACGATAGATAACGGAAACACGATTGTAAACAACTATAAAATAGGTTCTCAAAACCTTCGTAGTTCAGCTACTTTTAACTATCATTTTTCAGACAGTGATAAATTAGATGCTTACTTTGGATTAGGAGCAGGATATAATTATCGCTCTTACTCTTATAGTTCTACAGAAGTTGGATATTCCTATAAATCATCCGGATCTATTTTTCCTGTTGCTTTTAAATTAGCATTGGGAATGCGTTATTTCTTTACTGAAAACATTGGTGCAAACGTTGCTATGGGTATCGGACAGGGAGGATTAATCAATGGAGGAATTTGTTTTAAGTTTTAACTTTTACTCCATAAAAGTAAGAAAGCTTTTATATTAATAACCTCAGTCGATTCTTATTTGATTGACATAAATACAATAAATTCCCTCCCATGCGAAGAGAAGGTAAGCTTTCGAAGACTAGAGGAACATACAGGGGAGATTGAGTTGATTACTCTATTCAATCACTAATAGTCGCTACTATTATTAGGTGTTTTATTGGAAGGCGATTGGGGTGAAGAAGGTTCTGTTGTGTTTGGTATCGTTGATTTTGGCGTCAATTTACTAGCTCGTGTCACTTTTTTATAGGCATCTTTCTTCTTTTCTTCCACCGTTTTTTCCTGTTGTACTTTGGGAGAAGCACAAGCAAATAGTAAGCAAAAAACAGCAATTAAATGACCTAATTTCATATTTATTCAGAAAATAAAGAATCAACAAATTCCTCTCTATGGAATAATTGTAAGTCATTCATCCCTTCTCCTACTCCTATATATTTCACTGGTATTTTCATTTGATCGGAAATACCGATAACTACACCACCTTTCGCTGTTCCGTCTAATTTTGTCACTGCTAATGCGGTAATATCTGTCGCGAGTGAAAATTGTTTCGCTTGTTCAAAAGCGTTTTGACCAGTCGAGCCATCCAATACTAATAACACTTCGTGCGGGGCACTAGGAATAATTTTATCCATCACACGGCGAATTTTAGACAACTCATTCATCAAATTCACTTTGTTATGTAAACGACCAGCTGTATCGATAATTACTACATCTGCACCTTGTGCTTTTGCGGAAGACAAGGCATCAAACGCTACGGAAGCAGGATCAGCACCCATTCCTTGTTGTACAATAGGTACACCTACTCGTTCAGACCAAATAATTAATTGATCAACAGCAGCCGCTCTGAAGGTATCTGCCGCACCTAGGAGTACTTTTTTACCTTCAGACTTAAAATGATTCGCTAATTTACCAATCGTTGTAGTTTTACCAACACCATTTACACCGACCACCATAATCACATAAGGTAGGCCGTTTGTATCTGGAAATTTGAATTCGCCTGGATTATGCGTATTGTTTTCTTCTAAAAGGGAAGATATTTCTTCTTTCAGTACACGGTTAAGTTCGGAGGTGTTTAAGTACTTATCGCGTGCAATACGTGCTTCGATTCGTTCGATTACTTTTAAGGTTGTTTCAACACCCACATCGGAGGTAATTAAAATTTCTTCAAGGTTATCCAACACCTCATCATCCACGGTTGATTTACCAACGATGGTACGAGCAATTTTAGAGAAAAAACTTTGTTTTGTTTTTTCCAGTCCTTTGTTTAGAGTTTCCTTTTTTTCTTTGGAAAATAATCCGAAAAATGCCATAGTGTTAAAAATAGAAAAAGCTCCCTTGGGAAAGGGAGCTAGTCAATAAATTATTTTAGAATAGAATTAGTTTTTTGCAAACCATTCTTTCACTTTATCATTGTGAACGATTTCTTCTTTGAAAGTGAATGAACCTGTTTTCTCAGATTTCACCATTTTAATTACTTTCGTATGCTCTTTTCCTCCTCCTTTTTGTAAGGATGCTACTACTTTCTTTGCCATGTCAGACTATTATTTAATTTCTTTATGAACAGTATATTTACGTAAGATAGGATTATATTTTTTAATCTCTAATCTTTCTGGAGTGTTTTTACGATTTTTAGTCGTGATGTAACGAGATGTTCCAGCAACACCTGTAGCTTTATGCTCCGTACATTCTAGAATAACTTGGATTCTATTACCTTTTGCTTTCTTTGCCATTTTGTTTACTTTTTATTCTGCCATTTCACAATGGGTAGAAGTAGTTTTATTTTAGATATCCTTTTTCACGAGCTTCTTTAACAACCTCTGTGATTCCTTTTTTGTTAATTGTTCTCAACGCTGAAGTTGAAATTTTCAATGTTACGAACTTGTCTTCTTCTGGAAGAAAGAACTTTTTCGTAACTAAGTTCGGGAAAAACTTACGTTTTGTTTTTCTGTTAGAGTGAGAAACATTGTTCCCAACCATTACTGACTTACCTGTTAATTGACAAACTCGTGACATCTTATTATATATTTACTAAAATCTAAAAGCGGGTGCAAAGAAAAACATTATTTTTCAATTACACAACTATTTCCTTATTTTTTAACCGCCAAATGTTAACAATACATTTCGTAGCATATTTAAGGATGCAAATATAGTCATTTGAATGTTTCTTTCGCGATTATCTCCTAAATTTATTTTTTTAACTACGCATTTATCTTCAAAAGCCACTGCCATCCAAACAGTTCCAACTGGTTTATCTGGTGTTCCGCCATCTGGACCTGCAACTCCTGAGATCGAAATACAAAAATCCACTCCTAATTTTTCTTTACCACCAATTGCCATTTCACGTACTGTCTCTTCGCTTACAGCACCAAATTCTGTTAGTGTTTGTGGATTTACTCCTGCTAATTTTGTTTTTAACTCATACGAATAGGTAGTCAAACTTCCTTGAAAATACGTACTTGAACCAGGTACGGAAACAATTGCATTTGCTACTCCCCCACCCGTACAACTTTCAACTGTACCAACAGATTTACCAAGACTTATCAATAATTTCCCAACAACTTCAGGCAAGGTATCATTTTCATAACCAAACACGTGTTGTGGTAATTTGGTTTCAATTTCTTGAAAAAATTCTTCTATTACTGGTTTATCCACTTCTCCTTTATATGAGGAGATACGCAACTTCACTAAACCTGGCGAAGGTAAATACGCCAATCCTAAACCTTTTTCACGAATACGATTTTCCCAATCTGCCATGGTCTCCGCTAAAAAGGACTCCCCTATTCCAGTAGTTAGTATGGTTTTGTGATACAAAGCTTTCGTATTGAAATGGGTACGGATTTTCTCCAACAAGGTGTCTTTCATCAAGCCTTTCATTTCGTATGGAACCCCTGGTAAACTGATCAAAACAGAACCGTTTTTCTCGAACCACATTCCAGACGCAGTGCCATGATTGTTTGGGATTATTGTACACGCTTTTGGCAAAGCCGCTTGCATGGTGTTTACCTCTAACATTTCACGTCCTCGTAAGCGAAAGTATTCTTCAATTTTACCTAAGACTGTTGGATCAATTACCAATTCCGTGTCGAAGTATTCAGCGAGGGTATGTTTGGTAATATCATCTTTTGTAGGACCTAATCCACCGGTGATAATTACTAAATCCGAACGATTTAACGCTTGGTCAACCGTAAACAAAATATCCGCTTTGTCATCTGAAATGGTTGTACACCATTTTACTTGAATTCCTTGCAATGCGAGTTCGCTACCTAGCCAGGAAGCGTTGGTGTTGATGGTTTGACCTATGAGTAGTTCGTCGCCGATAGATATTAGTTCTGCCTTCATATACTTTATCTGAATTTGAATTTAAAAAAGCTTCTTTTTAATTCCACCTTTTTTGCATCGCCCAAAAAAGGTGGAGCCAAAAAAGTCTAGGCCTTCATGAATTTTACTTAAAAATTACGTTTCACTCCACTGTCTGCACCCAAACTCACAAACGCCTTTCGCTAATTTTCAGCCCTGAAAATTAGAAGGCTGAGTTCAAACATGGGTTAGACTACGTTTCATTTCACTTATTTTAAACGTAAAATTCATCTATGGCCATTTTAACAGCTTCTAAAATAATTTTGATTCAAAAATTATTTTTACTGATGTTTCGTGTAAATTTATTGTAAGTTTGAATACTAAATCCTAAATGATGAAAAAAAATATTATCTCTTTGGTACTAGTTGGTTTTTTTGCATTGTCAGTTCTGATTTCATTAGAATCTTTTCAAGCAAAAACTCACTATTCTGCAGTAAACCCGACACTTTCCAAAGAAGAGATAATTAAAGGTTTGAAGGATGCATTGAACATTAGCATAGAGAATTCGGTAAGCCAAAGTTCTGTTTTGGATGGGTTTTGGAAGAACACGCTTATCAAATTACCTTTTCCAGAAGATGCAAAAAAAGTAAAAGATGCTGCATTAAAATTGAAAATGAAGGCACAAGTAGAGCGTTTTGAAATGACATTAAATCGTGCTGCAGAAGAAGCAACTAAGAAAGCACTACCTATTTTCTTGAACGCAATTAAAAACATGCAAATCTCGGACGGACTAGCGATTTTAAACGGTGGTAATGGTTCAGCTACGCGATTTTTGCAAGCAAACACAACTAATGAATTAAAGACTGCTTTTCGTCCAGAAGTTGACAAAGCAATACAAGCAGTCGAATTAACAAAATATTGGGAGCCTTTGGCAAGCAATTACAATAAAGTAAACGTATTTACGGGTGGTAAAAACATCAACCCCGATTTGAATGGATATGTCACTGAACGTGCAATTTCTGGTTTGTTTAAATTGGTAGAAATCGAAGAGAATAAAATTCGTAAAGATCCAAATGCTGCTGTTAAGGGAATTACAACAACAGCGACAGAGACGCTTACGAAAGTTTTTGGCAGTGTGCTAAAAGGTGGGAAGTAAAACCACCGCAGGAAGACAATTCTAACTAATCTCGAGGTCACCTTTCTCTCCCGAAAGCTTTCGGGACTCCCTCAAGGGAGGAAGAATAAAGATCAATCAATTAATATCCCTTTGGAATTGAAAATAAGTTCACATCTTGTCCTGAAATGATAATTTACCGCAGGAAGACACTTCCAGCGGAGCATTTATCCTTTCGGATTTGCGAATAAATTTACATCTTGTTCTGAAATTACATCACCTGCGAGTATTACTAAACGTTCGATCACGTTGCGTAATTCACGGATATTACCAGTCCAATTGATAGCCGTAAGTGCTTGAATCGCTTTTTCACCCAAGGATTTTCGTGCGATACCATGATCGTTGCACACAACCGTTAAAAAATGTTCTGCTAACAATGGAATGTCATCTCGTCGGTCGTTTAGTGCTGGAACATGAATAAGGATGATTGCAATTCTGTGGTACAAATCTTCACGGAACCTACCTTCTTCGATTTCTTTGCGTAAATCTTTGTTGGTTGCTGCTATTACACGACAATCTATTTTTGTATCCTTCTCACTTCCTACACGTTGAATCACATTTTCCTGTAAGGCACGTAAGACTTTCGCTTGTGCAGCTAAACTCATATCCCCGATTTCGTCCAGAAAAATAGTACCTCCTTGGGCTAACTCAAATTTTCCTTTTTTGTCTTTCACAGCAGAGGTAAACGCCCCTTTCTCGTGACCAAACAATTCGCTTTCGATTAATTCAGACGGAATTGCAGCACAATTGACTTCTATAAAGGGCAACTTAACGCGGTTAGAAAGTTCATGTAGCGAACGCGCAACCAACTCCTTCCCTGTTCCGTTACCACCGGTAATTAATACACGCGCATCGGATGGTGCTACTTTCTCGATCATCTCCTTAATGCGGCGTATACCTTCCGATTCACCAATGATTGTTGAACCTTTGATTTTCTTAATCGTAGATTTCAATACGGTTGTTTGTTCCACCAACGAAACGCGCTCTTTTGCATTTCGTAATGTCACTAAAATACGATTTAGGTCCAGTGGTTTCTCAATAAAATCAAATGCTCCCTTGCGGATTGCTTCCACGGCTGTTTCGATGGTTCCGTGTCCACTAATCATGATAAACTGCGCTTCGTTTTCGGTAAGTTTAACAGCTTCCAACACTTCCATCCCATCGAGGATAGGCATTTTGATGTCGCAAAACACGAGGTCATACTGATTCGCTTTTAGCAAATCAAGTCCTTCACGACCATTTTCAGCTTCGAAGACTTCGTATCCTTCGAATTCAAGGATTTCGCGGAGGGCACGACGGATGCTGCGTTCGTCGTCTATGATGAGGATTTTTTTCATCTTTTATTAGCTATATTTTTATTTTATAAAAATATGGATGTTGCACTGCAACATCCTTACGTTGTTTATAACAATTAGGGAGACACAATGCATTGTGTCTCTACGATACATTACGATAATCGTTTTTGGACATACTCGGAAATTTTCGCGTAAAATTCATAGGGTTGCATTGTGCGCCATTCTTCCTCTTCTAATTCTCCTCCCATAACGAAATAACTATCTACGTGTATTTTTTCAAATTCTTTAAGGACATGCTCGTGAAAATTAACCAGGGCTATCCAACCATCCTCGACTTCATCAAACCATTCTTCGTAATAACAATCGTCGGAATAATGAAAATTGAGGATGTTTTCTCCGATCAAAATAAACTTATTAACCCCTTGTTCCATGATTGGTTCGATGATATCCCTTTTTAGCGTCATAATATCGTTTTCTATAGCGTCGTTCCATTCACCAATCATTTCGATAATTGCAAATGCTTCATCGTAATCCACATACAATATTTTGATAAACATGGTAGGAGAACCGATGGAATCCCACTGGGGATGGATGTAGAAATTGTAGATTTGGTCTGTAAATGTAAACTCGCTATACTCCCTTCCATAAAATGGAGATACCTCATCTTCCGATGCGATGTAAAAATCTCTCCATAGGTAAAAGGGTTCAATCGCGTGCATACCGTTTGTTTTTCTGACTACATTTACAAAACAAAATTCGTAATTAATATTGATAAATAGAACCACTATGCGATTAATTCCTATGCTGCTCGTCCTACTATTGTTCTTGGGAGTGATTACTGCTTGTACTGAAGAAACAAACAAACGCAGTTTAGACGAGAAATTCACTGCTTATTCCAATCAAAACACATCGGTTATATTCTCAGGAAAAATTAATTTAAAGGCGATTTTAGAAAATTCTGACTATCGGCACATACCTAAGATCAATAAACTTATTTCTTCTGAGTTACGCGCATTTAGTTCGGGTATAGCTATTGATTCAGGTCTTTATTTTTCAGTAGAAGAACTATTCCAATCAACTGGCCTACCCTCCACCCTACGAGTATTTGCAACTATAAAAAACAAAGATTCTATTGTAGCAAAAATTGCTTCTCTGGGTTTATTATTAGAGCACACTAAAGCATTAGATTACGCTATTGGACCTAAATTTAGCATCGGGATTCAAGAGGATATTTTCATTTTAAGTTATCAGGAAAATAGAACAATTACTGCACATGATTTTAATAAATTATTCCTACAACTAAATAAACAAATCGTTAGCACCTCAAAATCATCCACTCCTGAAGTAGCTCCTATTCAATTCACCACCCATATTCATCATTTGTATTCCCTTTATGAAAAAAATATAAGTTCTTCATTAAGTGCTATTCAACACAAAGAACTACAAACACTTTTGAAAGATGCATCCCTAACTAGTACATTCACATTTGAATCTGGGGGGATAACAATAGACACAAAACACCGTTTTTCCACAGCGTTGAAAAAGCGACTCTTTTTCAATGAAACCTCAAGGAATACGAATTCAAGATTAACCTCTGGCAAACCGACTGCTGGACTTTCTGTACATTTTCATCCATTAAAAATTCAAACTTTAATAGAAGACTTTTACCCTGACTTTTTTCAACAATTAGCATCCATGCATGGAAATATAGCTTTAGGAATGATGGCACTTGGAAATAAACCGATTACTAATTTATTCGGTGGAGAATTAGCATTTATGTATTTTGGTAATTCGGACAGTCATAGCATATATTTAAGCCTAGGTGAACAAGGGAAATCTATTTCTGAGCTCACGCGTTCATTTTTTGCTACAAATCCCTTCTATCAATTAACTATTCACGAAAATGAGATCCGTGCGACTAGTAAAAATCATATCTCTGACAATCAACAATTAGGAATTCCTCCTTTTGCCAATGATTTTGGTACCCATGGGATCGATTTCTTTATAGATATTTCACATTACGCATCTTCACAACCTTACGTTACGAAAGACTTTCCATTTTTAGAAGCCATCGCTTGGGTTAAATTGTCAGTTAATAATGAAAGTTCTAGAATTCGCATTCAAGGAAAAGATAGTAAAATCGGTATATTGAAACAAATTGCAAACGTATATTTAAATAAACTAAATATTGCGTTAGGAAACAATTAAAATCAAAAGATATTCTATTGAATATAAACAGATTTTAAAGTGTTTTTGTACCTTTGTATACTATATTATTAATGCGTTAATTGAACCACTACATTCATTTTATTCCCAATGCTTAGAGCGCTTTTCATCCTATTATTATTTCCTTTTTGGAGTTTTTCACAAGCTAATCAAAACATTGATCCAAATGTAAGTCAACTAATTAACTACAAAACAATCACCTCTAAAAGTTTCATTAAGCTAGGATGGAGATCAAATACAATCTCCTTATTTATATGGGATGGTTCTAACGAAGACAACGATATAATTACTATTTACTATGATAACCAACCTATTTTGGAGAATTTTGTAATTAAAAACAAGAAAACCTTAATTGAGCTTCCTTTTTCAGAAGTAGAAAGTGCCAAATTAAAATTTTCGGCTATATCTACTGGTAGTGAAGGAAAAAACACAGTAAATATTATTTTTATTGACGACAATGTCATTTCTCCATTTGTCTCGGTATTAGATAAAAATGAATCGATTACGATCTATATAAACAAAAAATAAGCGAAACGACCATTTGTCATCTCGCTTAATAAGATGTATTAAATAGCTATTTACTTTCCTTGAGAACCATGTCGATTGTGATTGCACTTGCTAAAATTGCAATTTTATTTTTTTGGTTTGCGTAGATTGCATCAACATGCACGTTATATTTATCTGCACTTGTAAAAATTTCTTTCATTGCTCCAGCCCACTTTTTAGAGATACTTCCGATTTGATTATTTGACGCATCGAGAATAGTAAAATTCCACGCCTTCCAATCTCCTGAAATTTCAGCAATTAATTGTTCTGAAGTATCATAAATTTTAAACGTCGGCTTAAATAATTTGAACTTTTGTTTAATGATTCCGATAACTTCTCCATTTCGATCTTTCACTTCAATTTTAGAAAGAAAAAATGTCCAACCACGAGCTATGGATGCTTCCAGTTGGTCTTGACTGTTACGAATTTCCAAAAGGAATGGCAACATCGGTTTTTTCAAAAATAAACGTAAAATTTTCTGACCGGTTGTAAGTTTTTGGTTTATTGAACCAATATCTTCCCCTTTTTCGTTATATACTTTATAGGTATTTTCGAATTTGAATAAATTTACTTTTTCATCAATAAAGTAATCATTAGAATCAAAAAATGTTGACTGCATATATTTTTAATTTAGAATTTATTTTATTTTAATTAATTACCAACTGTTTTACCATTCACAAAATGGACTTTTTGTATCTTTATAATCACTTTAGAAGCATCTTTAATCCATGCTGTTTGCAAATCCTCTGCTGTTTTACCGCATTTTATTGGCTTAATAAAATTACCAGAGCTCCAAGTACCGTCTGCTTCTCCTTTTAATTCATCGAAATTGTCATAAAAAAAAGCTTTCCATTTCAGCGCATCTACTTCACTTGAAGCATTGTTTTTGAATTCGACATAATATCCTACATTTTTCCCTAAAACATTTTGGGAATAGGCTTTAACTACCGACACATTCCCTAATCCTACATGCTTAAGAGTATCGGTTGTAAATGCTAGCAAAAAGAAGAGCGGTGCTAGTAATACTACTTTCATTTTCATCTGTTAAACGATATTAAATGGTTATTTCATTTTAATCAACCTTACCGATTGATTACTTAAAAATACTTATTTATTTTAAAAAAACCATGTTGCATGTGTTTTTTACATGCGGATTGATTGTTTTACACTTTGTTGATAATGTAAATCTTATGAACTTGTAATATTTTACTACTTTTGCCACGCACTAAAAATCAATCTCATGGCATTTGAAAAAGAATTAAACAATCGAAGTAATTCCAGTTGTGAATTATGTACATCCACGAACGAATTACGCGCATTCGAGGTAACTCCCGCCCCCAACAATGGTCGTTTAGAAGATTACATTTTCATTTGTGAAACGTGTCATGATCAGATTGAAAATCCAGAAAAAGCAGATGCAAATCACTGGAGATGTTTGAATGATAGTATGTGGAGTGAAGTTCCAGCTGTACAAGTTATGGCATGGAGAATGTTACAACGTCTTCGTGCTGAAGGTTGGCCACAAGACTTGTTAGACATGCTTTATTTGGAAGAAGAAACGTTGAACTGGGCGAAATCAACTGGTGAAGGAGAGGATAAAGAGGATGTTCAAATACATAAAGATTGCAATGGTGTTGCATTGACAAATGGTGATTCTGTTGTGTTGATTAAGGATTTAAATGTTAAAGGTGGTGGTTTTACTGCAAAACGTGGAACAGCCGTTCGTAATATTACCCTTGTTCATGATAACCCAGAGCAAATTGAAGGAAGGGTGAATGATCAGCATATTGTTATATTGACGCAATACGTGAAGAAATCGTAATGTGAATGAAATAAACTGATTTTTCATCGTTCAACTGCAAAATTAATTTCCTCATTTACTAATGTAAACTGCGGAAATTAATTTTTTGTTTGCCTCGAAAAATCTAATTTATTTCATCCACAAAAATCATAATCAATCATTCAAAAATTCCACCATATAGCCGGAATATTTTCGCAAATTAATTACGCGATCGCCATCAAACAACAGGTATTGACCTTTGATCCCTTGTAAAATTCCTGATACAGAACCAAGTTTTTCTAAAGCCATACTTTTGACTTTTGTAGGAAATACATTTACAGGATAATCAAATGTTTCAACGGTATCATCTTCTGTAAAATACTGCAATAAATCGTCTGGTAACATACCTTCGAGTTGCCATTTTTCTTCTACTAGATCGATACTTTCATCTACTTCGTTGCGTAGCATGCGTTGCCAGTTGGTTTTATCTGAAAAATGATCTTTTAGCGCAACTTCCAATACACCTGCCAAATAGCGGTTAGG
>Ga0172373_10002699_pt1 | contig 26782 bp, 31 predicted proteins | sample Lak10m_2_FD_114546 | JGI IMG/M metagenome (GOLD analysis project Ga0172373, IMG submission 114546) | Freshwater microbial communities from Kabuno Bay, South-Kivu, Congo - kab_092012_10m | ecosystem: Environmental > Aquatic > Freshwater > Lake | place: Democratic Republic of the Congo...
ATGATCCGTAAACCCAAGGACAAGCACAGCCTGAAAAACCGCCGAACCCTTGCATCCCTCAACCAAGACTACATGGAAGCGCTGATCCGACAGACCTCAAATTAACCCGAAGCGATTCCCCTGGGCAGGATTCAGGCGTGAGCATCCTTGGGGGTGGTTTAACCCTCATCTTTGCTTGAACTGGGCGGGGCGCTTCTCGACGAAGGCGGCCATGCCTTCCTTCTGGTCGTCGGTGGCGAACATCGCGTGGAAAAGCCGCCGCTCGAAGGCAAGGCCCTGATGCAGCGTGGTTTCGTAGGCGGCGTTGACCGCCTCCTTTGTCATCATGGCGATGGGCTGCGAGGCGGCGGCGATCTTTTTCGCGACCTTCTTTGCCTCCTCCATCAGCTGGTCGGCGGGAAGGACGCGTGAGACCAGGCCGGCACGCTCAGCTTCCGCCGCGTCCATCATCCGGCCGGTGAGGCACATCTCCATGGCCTTGGATTTGCCAACCAGGCGCGTGAGACGCTGCGTGCCGCCAATGCCGGGCATGACGCCAAGATTGATCTCGGGCTGGCCGAACTTCGCGGCCTCGGACGCCAGGATGAAATCGCACAACATCGCGAGTTCGCATCCACCGCCAAGCGCAAACCCGTTCACGGCGGCGACAATCGGTTTTCGGAAGGAGGAGACTGCGTGTTCGAAGCCGGCGAACATGTCTGACTTGTAGACGTCCATGTAGGACTGAGGCGCCATCTCCTTGATGTCGGCGCCTGCGGCGAACGCCCTTCCCGCGCCCGTGATGATCACGCAGCTGATCGCGGGATCGACATTCCACCTGGCCAGCTGGTCGGCGACTTCCGTGCAGAGCTTGCGCGAGAGCGCGTTGAGCGCCTCGGGGCGGTTGAGCGTGATCAGCCCAACCGGGCCATCGGTTTCGACCAGCAGCGTTTCGTAGGCCATGAGCGTCTCCTGTTGCGGCCTTCTAGCCGGGCGGCAGGGAGAGTTCCACCCGGGTTGCGCCGGCAAGCCTGAGACGATCGAAGAGGTCGATCAGGACATCGACATCGGCTGTGCCAAGATCGGCCTGGGCGAGCGAGGTTCCGCCCTCGACCACGGGATCAGAGAGGAAGTGAACGGCATGCTGGATTCCGTCTTCGGCGACGCCTTCAGGCGCGCACACCGCTTCCTCGAACCAGCCGGTCAGCGCAGCCGCAACCGAGATGGGATCGCCATCAATGGCGAGATGCACGCCATCCCATGGGAAAGGCGAAATGATGATCGAGAGGCCGCCGCCGGCAAATGCGATGGCCTGGAATTCCAGCATGCGGCCTGACTGGAACATGGAAGGGCTGGCCTGGTCACCCTCCTGAACCGCAAGATCATAGCGCGCGCCGATGTTGAGGACGCCTTCGCGCGCAAGCTCGCCAGCTTCGTTGAGCATGGGCGGCTCGATGATCAATGTGTGGCCCTGCCCGCGCAGCTCTGCGATTGCCTTCTCGAAGAGGTCGACATGGTGGGCGCGGATGTCGCTCAGGAGATCATGAAGATCGCTCACGCTTGGGCTCCCTCACCTGGGTGAAGCGAAAGCTAATCCGGCAGGCGGGTCGAGGCGAGCTTCACGACAAGCTCGAACTCCACCCGGACGGGGGTCATGCTGGCCGGCTGGAGGATGCGGAGCTTGAGGCGCTCGTTGTCGCGGACATAGCCGCCATCGTCGGCGAGCTTCCATCCAAGCGCGGGGAGCGTCTGGTCATAGAAGGCCTCGATTTCCGCCTTACCGACATTTCCTGCCGCTGACGTTCTCACCACACGGCCCTGATCGCTCTCGAACACCAGGGGCTCGGGCTGTTCGACAAGCCCGGCAGGCAGCGGGACATCCTCGATCGCGGCGAGGAATTTCGTTGCATGGGCGGCCGGCGTGGCTGTGCACGCGGCAAGGGCGACCATCACGATGGCGCTGGCGAAGTGTCTGATCACGTTGCCTCCAGAAGACGCAGCGTCCGCGAGTTCGGCGACTGAGGCAAATCGCAGCCGACAAATCAATGTTCTTCGAGTGTTCCCGCGCTGATTCTGCCTCGCCTCAGCGCCGGTGAGACAGGTTGAGGTCTTTCACCGACGAGTGCCGGGCTTTGAGGCCTCGCGGTCTAGGCGAGCTTCGTCTCGATCGCGTCCCACATGGCAGCGATGGCATCGATGCCTGAGAGGTTCTTCAGCACCCGCGCTCCCGTTGGCGATGTGACGTTGATCTCCGTCATCATGCCGCCGATCACGTCGATGCCGACAAACAGCAGTCCGCGCCTCTGCAACTCCGGCCCGATTCGGGCGCAGACCTCCTGCTCGCGTGCGGAGAGCGCTGTTGCCTCCGCCGTTCCGCCGACCACGAGGTTGGAGCGGATCGCTCCTGAGGGCGGTTTGCGATTGATCGCGCCGACAGGCTTGCCGTCGACCAAGAGGATGCGCTTGTCGCCTGCGCTCACGGCCGGGAGGAAGGCCTGCGCGATGAAGGGCTCCGGGACCATCTTGTTGAAGAGGTCGACCACAGCTTCGAGATTTCCATCCTCGCGGCCGATCTTGAGCACGCCGGCCCCGCCATGGCCGTGCAGCGGTTTCAGCACGATGTCGCCATGGCGGGCGCGGAACTCCTGCACCCGGGCGACATCGCGCGTGATCAGTGTCGGCGGCTGAAGATCGGGATACATCAAGGTGAGGATCTTTTCCGGCGAGGCGCGCACGCCGGCCGGATCGTTGACCACGAGGGTTTCGCCCGTGATCAGCTCGAGAATGTGCGCCGCGGTGATATAGCCCATATGAAAGGGCGGGTCCTGGCGCATCAGGACGACGTCGGTTTCCTTGCGAAGATCGAGCCTCCGGGCTTCGCCAATCTCGGCATGCGGCGTGCGCGCCGGAAAGACTTTCGCCGGCTTTGCCCAGGCGCCGACGAAACCTGAATCGTAGAGCAGGTCGCCGACGCCGTAGACAAACACGCGATGGCCGCGGCGCTGCGCCTCCTCGATCATCATGAAGGTGGAATCGCCTGCGGGGTTGACCGCCTCGAGCGGGTCCATCTGGACGGCAATACGCAGCGACATGGGAAAACGGCTCCGGCCTGGGGCTCCCTACCTAGGTCGCGCCTCGCCTCGCCGCAATCCGCGTGGGACTCCCGGGATCGATCAGTTGTTCTTCACCGGTGGCAGCGGCACGGTCTGCAGGCCCACCGTGTTGCCGTTGGAGCCGGGCGGCGGCGCAGCGCCGGGCGCATAGGGGTCGCCATACTGGCCGCGCGTCGTGGGCGATTGATCCGGCGGAACGATCGGCGCGGCGGCGGCCGAGGATGGGGCGATGCTGATCGGCTGGCCCGCATTGGGGTCGGCCACGGGCCTGCCCTGCTGGTCGCTCGGCGGCGCGGCAGCGACGCTGATCTCCGGCGGCGGCCCGGCGCGCTCGCGCATCTTCACATAGGAGACGACCTTCCGGACGCCGTTGACGACGCTCGCATGCTCTGCGGCGCGGCGCAGCTCGTCCTCGGTGCGCGCCAGGCCCAGCAGATAGACGTTGCCCGAGAAGACCTGGATGTTGAAATTGGTCCCCTTGATGTCGTTGTCGGCGATCAGCCGCATGCGGATCTGTTCGGTGATCCAGGCATCATTCATGTCGCGGCCAAGGTCCCAGTAGCCGACAACCAGCTCGTTCGCGACTTCATCGACTGAGCCGACCGTCCAGGCGATGCGCTCGGCTTCCTTGCGATCTTCCTCGCTCGCCACGCGGCCCGACAGGAGCACGAAGCGGTCGACGACCGCGACATCGGTTTCCATGAAGCGGCCATTGAGGCCCGCGCTCAGGAGTCGCGTCTTGATCTCGGTCGCGGCGCTGGAGTCATCGAGTGATTCACCGAATGTGCGATCGGAGAGGCAGCCGCCCAGAAGGGGCGCAGCGAGAAGCAGGCAGGCAAGCACGCGGGCAGTCATGGTCGGGCGAACTCCGTCACGGTGGGCTCGGCGCGTAGTTCAAAGATGCGGCGTTTTTCGGGCGCAGCACCGGTGATCTGCAGGCCAGGGGAGCAGAATCTGAGGGGATTCAGGCGATGGGTCCATGCCCGGACCCGCCGGCGGAAGGCCCACAGGTTGACCGCCTGATCCAGCCGCTTGCGCAGGTAAGGCGTCAACGCCTCGAGCGGCAAGTCCTGTGTCCGCCCGGGCTTGACCTCGACGAACACCCGCCTGCCTCCCCTTGCGGGCGAACAGATTAAGCTCGAAGGCGGGCGCGACGGCCGGGAGCCTCGCGCCGGGGCCGCGCGAGGTCTCAGTGCGCGCCGTCACGCTCTTCCGCTTCGCGCAGCTCCAGCGCGCGTTCATAGACGGCGCGGCGCTTCATGCCGAAGCGCTCGGCGATCTCGGCGGCGATGTCCTTGAGCGGCCTGTCCTCGCCGGCCGCGAGGATGGCCGCATCGACCGCGTCGCCATCGACGGCCTCGGAGCCCTCGCTCGGTCCGACCAGTACGACGATCTCACCGCGCGGCGGGCCGGCCTGCGCATAGTGCGCGGCAAGGTCCGCGAGCGTCCCATGCCGCACCTCTTCGAACAGCTTGGTCAGCTCTCGCGCGACAACCGCCTCGCGCGCGCCCAGCACCACCGCCATGTCGGCGAGGCTGGCGGCGAGGCGCGATGGGCCCTCGAAGAAGATCAGCGTGCCTTGATTGTCCTTCAGCGCACTCAGGAACGTCTTGCGTGCGCCGGACTTTGGAGGCGGAAAGCCCACAAAGGTGAAACGATCTGTCGGAAGGCCTGAGCATGCGAGCGCCCCCAGCGGAGCAGACGCGCCCGGTATCGCGACAACACGTATGCCCCGCGCCGCCGCTTCGCGCACCAGCTTGTAGCCCGGATCGGAGACAAGCGGCGTTCCGGCGTCCGAGATCAGGGCGATGCGCGCGCCGGTTTGCAAATCGTTAAGCAAGCTTGGCCGCGCCTGTGCGCCGTTATGGTCGTGATATGGCCGCAATCGCGCAGAAACTCCGAAGGCATTGAGCAGCTTTGCGGCCACGCGCGTATCCTCGGCGCAAACGGCGTCGACCGACGCCAGAATGTCGAGGGCGCGCAGCGTGATGTCCCTGAGGTTGCCGATCGGAGTCGAAACAACGTAGAGGCCGGGCGCAAGATCAGGATCGATCCGGAACAGGCGCGAAGAAGCTGCTTCGTCTTGTCCGGAATCAGCCGCGGGCCTAGGGTCCCTCGCCTCAGGGTTGAGTGACTGGGCCGGGTCTATCGTCGCATCCTCAGGAGGGGTCGCGCATGTCATCGAGAACTCGGGTCCGCTTCCTTGCGACGGCGTCCGCCCTGTTGTTGGCCGGAGCGGCGGCCTGCACCAGCGGCCCTGTGCGGCCGACCACGCCGCTATCTACCAACGACTTGCGCCCCGATCCAAGCCGGCCGATGCGCCCGCCGGGCGCCGATCCTGCCCCGTCAGCTGGCGTGAACGAGACATTCGCTGACGGCCGCAATGCCTACATGCCGCGCCACCTGCCCAATGCCGGGCAGATGAATCTCAAGCGGATCGCAGTTCTGCTGCCCTTCTCTTCGACGAATGCCGAGGTGAAGAAGCAGAGCGAGGGCATCTATAACGCCATCCAGATGGCGCTCTTCCAGGTCGGCGCCGGCGATGTCGTGCTGCTGCGCCGGGATGCAACCAGCGCCGACCCCGCGGTCGTAGCCGGCATCGCCGATGATGCGATCCGCGATGGCGCAATCGCGGTGATCGGTCCGGTATTCGCCCAGCAGGTCTCGCCTGTCGCGCGCGAGGCGTCGGAAGTCCGCGCGCCCGTATTCGCCTTCTCGACCGACGTTTCCGCAATCGGCCAGGGCGCCTATCTCGTCTCGTTGACGCCCTATGCGGAGGTCGAGCGTATCGTCGACTGGGCGTCGAAGGATGGCGTGACGCGCTTTGCGATGCTGGGCCCGAACAACCAGAACAGCCGCGCGATCGAACAGGCGCTGCGCGATGCCGCCGCCCGGCGCGGGGCGAGCGTGGCCGGCGTTGAATACTACACGCCTGGCAACTCCTCTCCGCAGGCCGAAGCGCGTCGCATGGCCTCGATCATCGAAGCGGAAAACCGGTCCTTCCCCGGCAAGGTCGCCGTCTTGATCCCGGAGTCGGGCGTGCAGTTGCGCTCGGTCGGCGCACTACTGCGCGCGGTCGCCAACGTCACGCCGCGCGAGGTCCGCTTCCTCGGCACCGGACAGTGGAACGATCCCGAAGTGTGGCGCGAGCCGGGTCTCTATGGCGGCTCGTTCCCTGCCCCTGACCCAGCCTCGGTCGCGGACTTTGAAAGGCGCTACCAGGCCTTCTTCGGCGAGGCGCCGCCGCGCCTGGCCGCTTTTGGCTATGATGCCGGCGCGCTTGCCGCGACGCTGGCGGCCGCCGACCGGCTCGATGCAGCGATGATCCAGCGGCCGGAGGGCTGGGGCGGTGTTAACGGCCTGTTCCGCTTCGGTCCGGACGGCAGCGTCGAGCGTGCGCTCGCCGTGCAGCAATTGCAGAACCAGGGTGGCGTGAAGACCGTGCTGCCGGCGCAGCAGACCTTCGGGTCGGGCAGCTAGGGCGAGATCTCCGCTGCAATCCTGTCGGCAAGCAGGCGTCCGATCGGCGTGAGCGCGATCCTGTCGGCCGAGGCGGTGAGGAAACCTTCGCGCATCAGCTCCGACACGCGGGTCGCATCAGGCATCTGGCCAAGCTCGTGCACGTCGCTGACGCGGAACCCCTCCGCCAAGCGCAGGCCCATCGCGACGCGCTCGCGCGCATGGGCGAGGTCTTCGAGCTTCTCCATCTTCACCCAGCCAGAGCCGTTTGCGCTGACCTGCCGGCAATAGTCCTCTGGCCTGTCGGCTGCCTCGATCGCCCAGCGTTCATCCCCCATGGTGAGGCGCCCATGTGCGCCTGGCCCCACACCCGCCCAATCGCCGGACGCCCAGTAGATGCGGTTGTGGGCGGAGCGATGCTCAGGCCCGCGCGCGTGGTTGGATATCTCGTAGGCATCGTAGCCGGCCGCGGACGTCATCGCCTGCGTGATCTCATAGAGCTCCGCTGAGCGATCGTCATCCAGCGGCGCCCAGTCACGACGCTTCACGGCGAGCGCGAAAGCTGCTCCCGGTTCGATGGTCAGCTCGTAGAGCGAGAGATGGTCCGCGCCGAGCGACAGGACGCGGGCAAGTTCGCTCCTCCACGCAGGGGCTGATTGCTCCGGCTGTGCGTAGATGAGATCAAGCGAGACTGAACGGAATGCAGGTTTTGCAGCGTCGAAGGCAGCCAGCGCGCCTGCGGCCGAATGCGTTCGGCCAAGGAATTTCAACTGCGCATCGTCGAGCGACTGTACGCCAAGCGACAGCCGGTTGACGCCAGCAGCCGCAAAATCAGCAAAGCGCGAGACATCGTCCGGATTGGCTTCGAGCGTGATCTCGGCCTGCGGCCTCAATCCCCACAGCCGGTCGATACGCGCGATGATCCGGGCGACCTGCCCGCCTGTCATCAGAGAAGGCGTGCCGCCGCCGAAGAACACGGAATCGACGCGCCGCGCGCCGGTGCGTTCGCGCCAGCCGGCAAGATCGGAAAGGATTGCATCGTGAAGCGGGACAGTGTCGCGCGTCTTGGCGGCATAAACGTTGAAGTCGCAATAAGGGCAGATGCGCGCGCAGTAGGGCCAGTGCACGTAGATGCCGAAGCCGCGAAGCGGGTTGAACCCTTTCATCCGGCACGCGTGGCGTAAAAGCCGTGTCGCAGTCAACTCGCCTCAGGCGGCGAGGAAGGCCCGCAGCTTTGCGAAAGCGACCGCGCGGTGGCTCATCGCGTGCTTCCGGTCAGGATCCATCTCGCCGAACGTTTCGGTCTCGCCTTCGGGCACGAAGATCGGATCATACCCGAACCCGCGCGTCCCGCGCGGCGGGAATACCAGCTGACCGCGCACCACGCCCTCGAAGCTCTCGACATGCCCGTCGGGCCAGGCCAGCGCGAGGACGCAGATGAAGCTGGCGCGCCGGTCCACCTCGCCATCCTCGCTCGTTTCCGCCCGGAGCCCGTCCTCGACCTTTCGCATCGCCAGCGCAAAATCCTTGGCCGGCCCGGCCCATCGCGCCGAATAGATGCCGGGGGCGCCCGAAAGGCCGTCGCAGGCAAGGCCGGAATCGTCGGCCAGGGCGGGCATCCCTGCCGCCTTTGCGGCCGCCAGCGCCTTGAGTTCGGCGTTGCCGTGGAAGGTGTCGGCGGTTTCTTCCGGTTCGGGCAGGCCAAGCGCGCCGGCCGAGACCGGGCTGAAGCCGATATCGCCAAGGAGCGCCTCCAGCTCCCTGACTTTGCCCGGGTTATGGGTTGCGGCGATGATGCGCCCGGGCGCCAGTTTTCGGGGGCTGCTCATGGGAAACCTGCGTCCTTTCAGCCTTCGCGGGGAGACGGGTCTGGACGGCCATATTGTTTTTCGATATGGTCCGAATCCATCCCGCCAGACAAGCTGCCGGCTGACAAGGGAAGTCTGCTGGCGGCAGCTGGCAAGTCGTGTTGAGGCTTGAGGGAAGCTGTTTTGCCCGAAACTGGCGGGTCAGGTTGAGAGCCGCTCTCCGCGCGGCAGGGTCGGATCGGAGCCCGGGACATATGTTGATGCGCGCGACCGGCCGCGGGTCGATCTCCTCTTTCCTGAAGCTGGCGGTGGATGTCGCCTGGGTTGTGGCCTGCGCCCTGCTTGGCTTCATCTGGATAGTCGCGGCGTTCTCGATCTATTACCTCGTGACCGGCGACCAGCTTTTTCCGCTGTTCGAGCGGGTGGTCGTTTCGACCCCGCGCGACCTCGTTGTCTGGAGCCTCAACGGCTCGATTCTCTGCATCGGCGCGATGATCGTTTGCGCCTACCTTCGCGGGGTGTTCGAGACCCTGGTCGCCCGCGATCCCTTCGTCCCCGAGAACGCCAAGCGTTTCGCCGCCATCGGAATCGTGCTGGCCGTCATGGAGGGCGCAAGCATGTTCGTGACCACGCTGGCGAGCCTGATCCTGGCCGGGTTCGGCCTTGCCGGAGATGGCCCGCCCCTGGTTTTCCCTCGCGTGAACTGGCCGGTGTGGTTTGCCGTACTCACCCTGCTCGTGCTCGCTCAGGTTTTCCGCGAGGGCGCAGCCATGCGTGAAGAGCAGAAAATGACGATCTGAACCTATCACGCTTTCCTGATGGTTCGGACATTGCAGATACCGGAGCGTACGTTTCCGGCATGGTTAAGGCCAAGGCGCGGCCGGGTTTGCGTCAGGACGTGTCCGGCGGATGGGCCGCCGGGGTGAACAACAGGACACACGGCGCCGATGGCGATCCGGGTCACACTCGACAGGGTCCTTCTGGACCGGCGCATGTCGCTCACCGAGTTAGGCGAGCGCGTGGGAATCACGCTTGCAAACCTGTCGATTCTCAAGACCGGCAAGGCGAAGGCGATCCGCTTCTCCACGCTGGAAGCCCTTTGCCGCGAGCTCGACTGCCAGCCCGGCGACATCCTGGTCTGGGATCCGGATGAAGCGGCCGCCGCTGATGACGAGGAAGTCGCTGATGACGAGGAAGACGGCGCACAGGCCGTCGCTGCTGAATAGTTTCGCCGGCTGGCCGGACGCGGCCTTGACACCGTCACCTTCCGTCTCGATCTCCTGCAATCTGGCTTGAACACGAGCATTCGCGCCCGGGGACGCACATGACCGGAAGCCTTGAGGGCGGCGCCGACAGTTTCACCCAGCTTCTGCTGGGCATATGCGCCGGGGCCATGCTGGCCATGGCCGCCGCCATGCTGCGGGCGCCGCGTCCGGCGGCGCGCTGGACAGGTTTTGCCTTCTTTTTCACCTCAGCCTTCTTCGCCCTCAAGCTCTGGAATGACGAGGTCGGCGCCCTCGCGCCGGAAGTCCGCGCTTTCGTCGGCATCACGGCGATGACCTCCGTTGGCTGGTTCTGGCTGATGGTGATGGCGCTGTTCAGCGATCTCGATCGCTTTCGGCCGGTGATGTTTGTTGCACCGGCGGCGATGGGGGTGTGCGGCGTCCTTAACGTGGTCAACCTCGCCTCCCTTACCCCTGCTGCGGGTCTGTTCGGGATGGCGCTGCAGAGCACGCTGACAATCTGGTCGATCTTCATCGTCGTGCGCAGCTGGAAGGACGATCTCGTCGAGACCCGCCGCAGATTGCGCGGACCGTTCATGGTTGCGATCGGCCTCTACATCCTCTCGCTCAACGGTCTGGAAATCTGGGAAATGATCGGGACAGTTCCTGCCTGGTACCCGATGTTCAACGCCGCGCTGCTCGCCAGCGTGGTGCTGGGCGGGGCGCTGGTCTTCCTCGATCCGCGCGAGGCGATGTTCGGGGAAGGTCTTGAGCCGGTCGCGGCTCGCGGCACGGCGGGCCTTGCGCCCGCCCCGGCGAACGCCACAAACGGCAACGCGCTCAAGGCTTTGCGGGGCGAAGACCCTGCAGCAGCGGCCCAGGCGCTCGACCGGGCCGCGCGGGCGGACCTGGAGCGGTTGCAGGGTCTGATGTCGAAGGATCAGGTCTGGAAGGAGGAAGGCCTTACCATTGCCAGCCTCGCCCTGCGCGCCGGCATGCCCGAGACGCAATTGCGCCGGCTGATCAATGACTGTCTCGGTTACCGGAACTTCCCGTCCTATGTGAACGCCCACCGGATCGCCGCCGCAAAATCGCGCCTGGCCGATCCGGGCGAGGCGCGGATCTCGATCTCGACCATCGCCTACGACATCGGCTTTGCCTCGCTCGGCCCCTTCAACCGCGCGTTCAGGGAGGAAGCTGGCGTCTCGCCATCCGAATGGCGGCGCAAAGCACTTGGAATCGGCTCGCCGATTCCTGAGCCGGCCTGATCGATTCCTGAAAATCGCTTCCGGTTCAGCGTGTTAGGCCGGCCTCGCGAAGCGCTCCTCGTTTTCCGAAAAGTCTGATCGAAACCTGGCAAGACACGCCTTTTCGCGAAATCGGCGAGCGAAGGCCGCCAGCCGACCCCATGCTTGGTTCATCCATAGAAGGAGAAACCACATGGATACGGCAACCACCTCCCCGAAACTGTCCTCCAACCCAAAACTGTCCGGCAACAATGCCGCTCTCCTGGCCGTCGCCCTTTCGCTTGGCGCCGTGATCTGCGGGGCGGCCGCCGGCGCGGCCAACGCCCAGACGACCGGGCCTGCGAGCGAAGCGGTCAGCATCGCCGATCTTGACCTGTCGACTGCGGATGGCGCCCGCACCATGCTGAAGCGGATCGACATCGCCGCCCAGCGCGCCTGCGGGGGCGAGCCCTCGCGCAGCCCGCTTCTCCCGCGCGCGTCCGGCCTGTTCGAACAATGCGTGCGCGAGGCTGTCGCAACAGCGGTGCGCAATGCCGACCAGCCGATGGTGGCGGAAGCCCACGCAGAAGCGATCACGCTCGCTGCCCGCTGAACCATCCCGGCGGCGCTCCCGCCACCTGACGCCTGACGGCGGGCTTCGCGGCCTTCAGCGACTCACCCGCGAAGCCCGCTGGATTTTCTAGCGCTTCTTCGGCTTGCCCTGGCGGGGCCGTGCTTTGAGCCAGAAGCCGAGGGTCATGACTTTTGCATCGTGGAATCCGCCCGCCTCGAGGCGGGCGAGAAAGTCTTCCCGACTGAACGCGATGCGTTTCACATCTTCCTTTTCCGCCGCAAGGCCAGAGGCCTTGGGGTCGACAAGATCGGCCGTCTTGACCGGCGCGTAATAGAGAAAAATCCGCTCCGAACTTGATCCGGGCGAGGCATAGCCCTGGCTCACCAGCAAAAGCGCACCGGCGCGATAGCCGACTTCCTCGAGCATTTCGCGCCGGATGCAGGCCTCGGGATCCTCGCCGGGCTCGACCGATCCGGCGATCGCCTCAATGAGATAGCCAGGGCCCTTGGACTGCGTCGCGATGCGGAACTGCTCGGCGAGCACGATGACATCGCGCTCGACGTCATGGATCAGGGCGGCTGCGCTGTCGCCGCGCTCAAAGACTTCACGGCGCGCCTGCGAGATGCGCCCCTTCCCGGCGACGCGGTCGAAGTCGAAGACGTATTCATCGATCCTGTAGCGGCCCTTGAAGACCGTTGTCTTCGACCTGATGTCGACCTGGCGTCTGCTGCCTGGCTGCTTCCTTACCGCCATCAAAGACCCAGCGCCGCACGCTGCGCTGCAAAGAGTTCGTCCGCGCCCTTGGCGGCAAGATCGATCAGCGCGTTGAACTCTTCGCGGCTGAAGGCGCGCTGTTCACCCGTGCCCTGGATCTCGATCAGCTTGCCGCCCGAGGCCATGACGAAGTTGGCGTCGACCTGCGCATCGGAATCCTCCGGATAGTCGAGGTCGAGAATGGCAATGTCGCGGTAGATGCCGCACGAGACCGCGGCGACCTGGGCGGACAACGGGTTCGTCTTGATGACGCCTTCCTCGAGGAGGTAGCGGCAGGCTGCAGCAAGGGCGACGTAGGCGCCGGTGATTGCCGCTGTGCGCGTTCCGCCATCGGCCTGCAGCACATCGCAGTCGAGGGTGATTGTGTTCTCGCCGAGCGCCTTCATGTCGGTGACGGAGCGGAGCGCGCGGCCAATGAGGCGCTGGATCTCCTGTGTGCGGCCGGACTGCTTGCCCTCGCTCGCCTCGCGGCGCCCCCGGGTGTGCGTTGCCCGCGGCAGCATGCCGTATTCGCCGGTGACCCAGCCCTCGCCCTTGCCCTTCTTCCAGCGCGGCACCTCGCCCGCCCAGGACGCCGTGCACAGCACATGCGTGTGGCCGAACTTGGCAAGACAGGAGCCTTCGGCATAACGCGTCACACCCGCTTCAAGCGTGATGGGGCGGAGCTGGCTGGGCGAACGGCCGGACGGGCGCATGGAGACCTCAAAGCTGCGTGCGCGCCGCTGGTAGCAGAGCTGGGACGAGGTTCCTACTGGGGCGGCGTCGTCAGCGCTGCGATGGTGCGCGGCTCGATGATGCGCTCGAGCGCGAAGGCTTCGAGCACCTGGCTCTGATGAAGCGTATTGCCGGACAGGTAGACGAGGAAGACATCGCCGGGCTTGCCGTAAAAAGCGTCGTGGGCGGTCATCTGTCCGCAGGGCGGGGGCTGTGTCATGCCGATGCGGAGTTCGGCGGCGACGCCGCGGCCCTTGAGCCAGCGAACGGGCTTGAGGATGGCGAGCGTGTTTTCGCCCGACTTGCCCTGACGATCGAAGCGAACCAGGACGAGACTCTTCGCCTCGTCGAACAGGCCGATCTGCCGCCGCATGGCGAATGCGCGCAACTCCTCGGCGTATTTCAGCCCATGCGCCGCGCTCCAGGCCTGGACGAGCGCTGCAGCATCAGCTTCCGGCGTGCCGGCGGCCGGTTGCGGCGGCGGTGGGGGCGGCAGGATGGAGCAGGCGAAGGCGGGACTCGCCAGGAGGGCGGCCAGAGATGCCGCGATCGCCAGTCTGCCGAGCGTCTTCATGCCTGTCGTCCCTGCCTGATCCCCTTGCCGGCAAGCATGGCCCCCTGGGCCTTCTGCCGCAAGATACTGGCGGCAGGGGCTTTTCCAGTGACCCCGGCAATCATGAAACGGTTGAACCGCGCCGGGCCCGCCCATACGTTCCCCCCGCAATGAGCGGCGACCCGCAGAAACCAGTGACGGCCCCCGCCATGTCCGCCTTTGCGGCCATGGACAGGCGCTCGCGCGACATCTTCCGCGAGATTGTTCAGTCATACCTGGACACCGGCGAACCTGTGGGCTCGCGGACGATCTCGCGGCGCGGCGTGGCCCTGTCGCCGGCCTCGATCCGCAACATCATGTCGGACCTTGCCGAGATGGGGCTGATCGATTCCCCGCACACATCGGCCGGGCGGGTGCCCACACATGTGGGCCTGCGGATGTTCGTCGATTCCCTCCTCCAGCTGGGCGAGCCGGGCGAGGACGACAAGCGCGCGATCGAGAGCCGGCTCGCCGGCTCGGGGCGGCGGATGGAGAGCGTTCTGGGCGAAGCCTCGGAGATCCTTTCCGGCCTGGTCGGCGGCGCCGGGCTTGTCTCGACGCCGGCGACGGACGCGCCGATCCGCCACGTCGAGTTCGTTCGCATTTCGAGCGAGCAGGCGCTGGCGGTCATCGTCGCCGAATCAGGCGAGGTGGAAAACCGCGTGCTCGCCCTGCCCGCAGGCCTGCCGGCGTCCGCCCTGATCGAGGCGGGCAATTATCTCAACGCGCGCATGAAGGGGCGCACGCTGGCCGAGGCGCGGGCTGCCGTGCTGGACGAAGTGCGCTCGCGCAAGGCCCTGCTCGACCAGACGGCTGCGCGGCTGATCGAGGATGGCCTGGCGCAATGGTCGGGCGAGGACCCGGGACGAGGCCGCTCCCTGATCGTGCGGGGGCGCGCAAAACTTCTCGAAGACCCGCACGCTGCAGAGGACCTCGACCGGGTGCGCGATCTCTTTGCCGAGCTTGAGCGGTCGGAAAACCTGCTTAACGTGCTCGATACGGCGCGCGACGCCGACGGGGTACGGCTCTTTATCGGGGCGGAGAACCCGCTGTTTTCGCTGTCGGGCTCCGCGATGATCGTTGCACCCTATATGAATGGGGAGCGGAAGATTGTAGGGGCGCTGGGCGTGATCGGACCGACGCGGCTCAACTATGCCCGCGTCATTCCGATGGTGGACTATACCGCGCAGGTCGTCAGCCGCGTGCTTGGCGGGGCCCGCGCGGAGACAAAGAGAGAGTAGAGCCTGTTATGACGAACGAGACTGCGCAGCCCGGCGAGCTGGACAACGAGGCAATGCTGACCGCTGACGAGGAGGGCGTGGATACAACTGAAGCCCTTGCGCCTGCGCCCGAGCGGCATCCGCTCGAAGCTGCCTATGAAGCGCTGGAGAAGGAACGCGACGTCCTCAAGGACAACATGCTGCGGGCGCTGGCGGAGACCGATAACGTCCGCAAGCGCGCCAACCGGCAGATCGAGGATGCGCGTCTCTACGCGGTGGAAAAGTTCGCGCGCGACCTGCTCAACGTGTCGGACAATCTTGCGCGGGCGCTGGAGGCCGTGCCGGCCGATGCGCGAGCAGCGATGGCCGATAGCGTGAAGACGGCGTTCGAGGGCATCGAGCTGACGCAGAAGGAGTTGGTCACCGTGCTGTCGCGCCATGGCGTTACGGCGATCGACGCCTCTCCTGGCGCGGCCTTCGACCCGGCGTTGCACCAGGCCGTGACGCAGGTTCCCTCCCAGCATCCGGCGGGCTCGGTTGCCGAACTCTATCAGAGCGGCTGGCGGATCGGCGACCGCATCCTCCGCGCTGCAATGGTGGCGGTGAGCGGGGGACCGGGCGGGCTGCAATAGCGCCCCGCTGGCGCGGCCGCTTTCCCGGGGCTAGCTTCGTCCACGTCGATAGAGGCTATGCCATGTCGAAAAAGGGCGAGCCCAGAGCGTCTGGCCCCGACGCCCGTACATGGGCCGGGGTCGGCGCCTATGTCGCCATCACGCTTGTCCTGATGTTCTGGCCGGCGGGAACGATCGACTGGCGGCGCGGCTGGCTGTTCCTCACCTTGTTCATCATCCTGATGTTCTGCGCCATCAGCTGGATCGCGCGCGACAATCCGGAGCTCTTTAGCGCGCGCAGCAAGGTGCAAAGCGGCGTCAAGTCTTGGGATGGCCTGCTCGCGCCGCTGATCGTCCTTGTCATCCTCGCCATCGTGCCGCTCGCCGCACTCGATAATGCGCGCTTTCGCTGGCTCCCCATGCCCGACTGGGTGACGTTCCTGGGCTACGCCCTGCTTGCCATCGGCTTCATGGGCACAACCTGGGCGCAGAGTGTGAACCGCCATTTCGAGACGACCGTGCGCCTCCAGTCGGACCGCGGGCATCGCGTGATCGATGGCGGGCCTTACGCTCATATCCGCCATCCGGGCTATGCATTCGCAGCGCCGATGATGGCCGGCATGGCGCTGTCACTTGGCTCGCTGGTCGCGCTGATCGCTGCCGGCGTGGCCACCCTGCTTCTGGCCATCCGCACCCTGGGCGAAGATGCGATGCTTCGGCGCGAGCTGCCCGGCTATGCGGACTACGCCGCGCGGGTGAAGCAGCGCTGGGTTCCAGGCATCTGGTGATCGGTTCGGCGGGGCTGTCGTTGGCACGCTGAGGCCGCGCGTGATTGCCTCCACCGTGCGCATCGCGATCGTGCGCGCATCGACCGGCGGACGCAGCATCCCCGAAAACTCGAGCACGAGAACGCCATGCGTCGCCGTCCAGCACATGTTGGCCGCTGCTTCGACATTGCCGCTGAACCGGCCCTGTGCCTGCAGCCTCCGCCAGCCCGAGGTCATTGTTTCGCGGGCGCGGTGCATGGCGGCGGCAAGCTCGGGATAGTCCTTGCTCGGCGGGGCGATGAACATCAGGCGATAGGCATCGCGATTGGCCAGAGCCCATTCGAAATAGGCCTCGGCCGGCCGGACGAATTCTGCTCCCTCGCGGCCGGCTTCGTCGGCGTCCATCGCGTCGGCAAGCCGGGTGAAGGCGCGCGTGCGCACGGCTGCGAGGATCTGGTCCTTGTTCTTGAAGTAGCGGTAGGGCGTCATCGAGGAGACGCCCATGGCGGCTGCGAGGTCGCGCATGGTGACGGCCTGGAAGCCGTGGCGTGCGAAGCGTTCCTGCGCCACGTCACACATGCGGTCGCGGAAAGCGAGCTTGTCAGCTTCCGTGAGCGGTCTGGTCACAGCTCTGTCCCTGGTCTCCACGCCTCAAGGCGACGCCTAGGCGTCGTTTGTATCAGAAGTTCACCTGCGGGCTCGCGTCCCCGCGACTTTTTGGTCGCAGGCCAATCGACCAGGCCTTTTCGTGCAGGATGTAGGCGACCGTCTGGACCATGGGCTCCACCAGCCCGATGCCGAGCGCGATCCTCCAGTTGCCCGTGAGGGCGAAGGCGACGCAGACCGCAACGGCAAAATGCATCAGGGAATAGGTGAGGGGCTTGAGCATCAGCAGCCGCAGCCGGCCCGACAATACCCGGCGCCGGGCGGCGCCGCCGGAGGATGAGGCGGAAACGCCTGTCCTGTCGGCTGGAACCCGTCCGGCGCCGGTGTTCGCTCGAACGTGCGGGTGCATAGGCGACGTCCTCATTCCCCGCAATATGTATATGCGAGTTAGAAGCGTTTCAATATATGGGATGCTGAGGCTTTTTTGCCAGCTGTTTCAGTGACTTCGGCGCGGAGATGGGGCTGCCGTTAAGGTCCATGGCCGCGATTTCACGCGACCGCCATCAGCGATTGCCAGGTGAGCCCCCGGCTAGAGGATGTATTTCGAGAGGTCCTTGTCACCGGCCATTGCGGCGACCTTTTCCCGGACATAGGCGCCGCTGATCCGGAACGTCTCGCCAGCCCGGTCGGACGCGGTGAAGCTGATCTCGTCGAGCACGCGCTCGAGCACCGTGTGCAGCCGGCGCGCGCCGATGTTCTCGACCGAGTCGTTCACCTGCACGGCGATGTCGGCGATGGCGTCGACGGCATCGGCATCGAAGGCGAGACTGACGCCCTCGGTCTTCATCAGAGCCGTGTACTGCATGATGAGGTTGGCTTCGGGCTCCGTGAGGATGCGGCGGAAATCGTCCCGGCTGAGCGCCTTGAGCTCGACGCGGATCGGCAGACGGCCCTGCAATTCGGGCAGGAGATCTGACGGTTTGGCGACGTGGAACGCGCCTGAGGCGATGAAGAGGATGTGGTCGGTCTTCACCGGCCCATGCTTGGTGGCGACCGTCGTGCCTTCGATCAGCGGCAGCAGGTCGCGCTGCACGCCCTCGCGCGAGACGTCCGCGCCGGCGCGTTCCGAGCGCGAGGCGATCTTGTCGATCTCGTCGAGGAAGACGATGCCATCGTCTTCCGTCACGCGCAGGGCCTCCCGCGTAACGGACTCGCCATCCAGCAGCTTGTCGGACTCTTCCTGGACCAGCGGCCGATAGGCCTCCTTGACGGTGGTGCGGATGCGCTTGGAGCGCCCGCCAAAGGATTTGGACAGCATGTCCGAAAGGTTGATCATGCCGATCGAGGCGCCCGGCTGGCCGGGAATTTCGAAGCCGCCGAGCGGATTGGACGCATCGGCGACGTCAACCTCGATCTCCTTGTCGTCGAGCTGGCCCGCCCTCAGTTTCGTTCGAAAGCTTTCGCGGGTGGAAGTCTGAGCGCTGGCGCCCACCAGCGCGTTGAGCACGCGCTCCTCGGCGGCGGCTTCGGCCTTGGACAGTACATCCTTGCGGCGCCGTTCGCGCACGATGCCGATGGCGATCTCCACAAGGTCGCGCACAATCTGTTCGACATCGCGGCCGACATAGCCGACCTCGGTGAACTTGGTGGCCTCAACCTTGAGGAAGGGCGCCTTCGCCAGCTTGGCAAGGCGCCGCGAAATCTCCGTCTTGCCGACGCCGGTTGGTCCGATCATCAGGATGTTCTTCGGTGTCACCTCTTCGCGCAGGGCTTCAGGCAGCTGCTTGCGCCGCCAGCGATTGCGCAGGGCCAGCGCCACGGCGCGCTTGGCGTCGGGCTGGCCGACGATGAAACGGTCGAGCTCGGAAACGATTTCGCGCGGGGTGAATTCGGACATGGCATCCTGGAATGAGACAGGCACGAGCTAGTGAAGCTGAGTGCGCTTCGCTAGCTCATGGCTGCTCATGTCAGCAAGCGTCTAGGCCGGCTCTGGCGGGAATATGCGACCGAGTGCGCCCTGTTGCGGGACGAGCTTCAGCAGGCCACGGCGGGCCGTGCGCCATCCGCCGCCAAGCAGCACGATCGCGCCGCCGATGATCAGCGCCGTGAGCATCAGCGTATTGACGCCGCCGCCGCCGAACTCGTTGACGAGGACGAAAAGCGTGGTTGCGAAGGTGACGAGGCCCGACACGATGAGGGCGCGGCGATTGAGCGCCAGCGACAGGAGCGCGAAGGCGACCAGGACGCCGAGCATCAGGGTAGCTTCCGCCATGCTGGCAGGAGCGAAGCCCGATCCCAGCAGGAGGCCACGTACGCCGAGGATGATCTGCGGGGCTGCAGCCATGTGGAGCCAGAAGGCGTGGTCGGAACTGCGCGTCGAGCGGCTCGGATCCTTCATGTCGAAGGCGATGGCGGCGCAGAGCGTCGCGATCCCGACGATCAGCATGGCAAGGCCCGAGCCGACCTGGCCGATGCCGCTGAACTGGGCGATGGCGGTGTAGAAAAGTCCGGCAATGGCGCCGGCGAGCAGGAATAGCGAGAACGGCAGACGGAAGCGGACAAAGATCGCCCCGGCGGCAAGGGCGGCAGCCGCGAAGCCTGCATAGCTGATGCTGGTGAGGATCTGCCACGGGCTCGCCTCGCCGCTTTCAGCGCGGATCACCGTGTCCACGGGATCGATGACGAAGCTGGAAAGGCCGACCGCAATAACGGCCGAGCCCCAGACTATGGCAATGGACAACGCCATGGAGGGTAGCAGCAGGCGGCGCTTGCCGCAGAAATACTCCGCCAGGAGCCAGGCGCCCAACACGACAGGGATGGGCGACAGGACGATGGCCAGACGAATTGCGTCGGCAAGAGCGCGACCTTCGGCGATCGACTGCGGCTCCGCCATTGCAGAAAGGCCAAGCACGTTGGTGACGGAGATCGCAGACAGGAAGGCCATGCCCGTCATCAGCACGACGATGCCGATGGTGAGGAAGACGTCGTTGAAATTCGAAAGAAAGCGCAGGTTCTCCGGATCGAGCATGCGCTCAGGATCGTTGCGGGCTTTCAGGAACGCTTCGAAGCGCTTGGCGCCCTCGTCGCTGATCGCGCCCGCCTCGACGGCGGCGCGAATGTCAGTCTTGTCAAACATCCAGTGTCTCCAACACGAAGTTGCTGTTTGTGTAGACGCAGATTTCCGCCGCGATCTGCATCGCCTTGCGGGCGATCGCCTCGGCATCGTCTTCGTACGCGTACAGCGCTCGTGCGGCGGACAGCGCGTAATTGCCCCCTGAACCAATGGCCGCGATAGGATGCTCCGGTTCCAGCACGTCGCCCCTGCCCGTAATGACGAGCAGGCTTGTCGCATCGCCCACGATGATGAGGGCTTCGAGGTTGCGGAGGTATTTGTCAGTGCGCCAGTCCTTGGCGAGCTCCACGGCGGCGCGCTGAAGATTGCCGGGGAATCGTTCGAGCTTTTGCTCAAGGCGTTCGAAGAGAGTGAACGCGTCTGCCGTGGCGCCGGCGAAACCTGCGAGAATCTCACCCTTCTCGCCGATGCGCCGGACCTTGCGGGCATTGCCCTTCATGACCGTCTGGCCCATCGACACCTGACCATCCCCCATGACGACGAGCTTGCGCCCCTTCTTCACGGCGAGAATGGTGGTTGAATGCCAATCGGCGCTATCGGACATGCATGCGGGTTCCTGACCGGGGAACAGTCTATGTCGGCTCGTCGGGCGTCGCAAGCAAATTTATCGTTTTTCGATATCCCACGCGTGCCGGCCTCCGCCGCATCATCTTCAGCATGATCAAGCGCCTAGGCGGCGAACCGATCCGCAGGGCGCGGGCGATAGCTGCGAACGAAGGCGTCGAATTCATCGGCAGGAAGCGGGGGGGAGTAGTAGTAGCCCTGCCCGATCGTGCAGGCGCGACGCAGGAGAAAATCGGCCTGCTCCTTCGTCTCCACGCCCTCAGCGACGGTTTCCTGACCGAGCGCTTCTGCCATGGCGAGGATCATCTCGACGATGGCGGGCGCATGCGGGTCGGTGGAGAGGGCGCGAACGAATTGCTGGTCGATCTTGAAGACGTCGAACGGCAGGCGCGTGATCGCCGCAAAGTTGGAATGGCCGGTGCCGAAATCGTCGATGGCAAGGCGCACGCCGCGATTGCGCAGGGGCCACATGGTCCGCGCGACGCGGTCGCCGTCCGCCACGGCGGCGCTTTCCGTGATCTCAAGTTCAAGCAGCGTGGGCGGCAGGCCCGAATCGTCGAGCGCCTTGAAGACTGAATCGACGAAGTCCGGATCGTCGAACTGTTGCGGGGAGACGTTTACGGCAACAGACGAGACAATGCCCTTGCGGTTCCAGCCTGCGGCGGCGAAGCAGGCATCGCGCATCACCTGCTTGCCGAGTTTCGCAATGAGGCCGAGTTCCTCCGCGATGGGGATGAAGACGCCGGGCGAGACGATTGCGCCATCCGGCCTGCGCCAGCGCGCAAGCGCCTCCGCGCCGACGAGCTCGCCGGTTTCGAGCCTGACCTTGGGCTGGAACACGGCGACGAACTCGCCGCGCTCGAGGCCTTCGCGAACCTCATCTTCAAGACGCGATTGTGCGCGCGCCTTGTCGAGCAGGCGTTGATCGAAGAAGGCGGCGCGCAAGCCGGCCAGGGTTTTGGCTTCCTTAAGCGCAACCTCGGCGAGCTTGAGGAGATCGGCCCCGCTGCCTGCATCCTGCGGCGCATTGGCGGCGCCGAATGAGGCTGCCAGGCGAACCTGCTGACCTTCAACGCTGAAACCCTCGGAAATGGCTTTGCCGCCGGCAGCCATGAGGGTTTCCACCGAAGCCTTGTCTGCCCCTGGCAGGAGAAGTCCAAACTGATCCGCGCCGATGCGGCTGATGAACCCGCCCGAAAGGCCGGATTGCGAGAGTGTTGCGCGCAGGCGCTCGGCGACGCCTGCCAGGACCATGTCTGCGACGCGAGGGCCGTGGGCGAGATTGACTTGCCGGAAGCGGTCGATGTCGCAGATCACAAGGTGGACGCCCTGCCCTGGCCCTGCCATCGCTTCGAGGCGCGAGAGGAAACGCAGGCGGTTGGGTAGGCGCGTGACCGGGTCGGTATACGCCATCGTAAGCGCCCGCCGCATCGCGGCTTCCGAGCGCTCATGCACCCCATCGATGGCGGCGAGCAAGGGTTTCAGCAGGCGGTCATCGGAGGAATCGGCGAGTTTCGATTTGTCCCTGGGGTCGCGGCTGCGGATGCCGCGCTCAAGCACCGTGACCGGCTTCAGCGCAAGCCGCGCGAGGCGATAGATCAGTGGCGCTGCAACCAGCAGCGCCAGGGAGAGGACGATGGCATTGAGCGCGACCACACCAAGCCACGTGTTCACGAATGGACGCGGCACGAACGAATAGAGCGCGTAGCCGAGTGTTTTCTCCCCGACCCGGATCGGTCGAGCGGCGTAGTAGCGATTGTCGATCACGAGGATGCCGTTGGCCGTGTCGACAAGTTCGCGAACAGCCGCTTGCGGCGGCAGGGAGTCGGGCGCGCCATCATGGGCGATCAGGCGCCAGCTGGCGTCATACACGGCCGACTGAGCCTCGGGCAGGCTCACCGACAGGGCGCCCAGCAACGCCGGTATCTGGTCCCAATGACCCGCTTCCGCGTGAAGTCGGGTAACGTCGGCCAGGAGATTGGCGCCGGAATCGACAGCCGTCTGCCGCTGCAAGCGGATTTCGTCCTGGGCCAGGAAGGGCGTGATGACCCACTGGGCGAGTGCTGCGAAGAAAGCGGCCGCAACGGCGATCATCGCAACGCGGCCCGACAGGCCAAGCCGCTTGGCGGGCCGGCGCGCAGGCGTCTCCTGGCGCCGGGTCTTCTGCCGGGCAGCGCTGCCCATGTCCTCGCCCGTCATCGACGCCGTTCTTTCCCGAATCCGGTGGCGCTCAAGGCTTCCAGCCCCTAAATGCACGCAACATTCAGGATTCCTCGACCGTTTGCGCGTTAGGCTAGGTTTGGTTCGCGAACGCAGGGTTAATGCCTGAGGCATGGAAAGGGCCGCCCATGGCGGAAACATCACGCAAGGCGGAACTGACCCGCGCCACCAAGGAGACCCGGATCAAGGTCTCCGTGGATGTCGACGGCTCTGGAAAATCGACGATTTCCACCGGGATCGGCTTTTTCGACCACATGCTGGAAAGCTTCGCGAAACACTCCGCCATGGACGTTAACATCGAAGCCAACGGCGACCTGCACATCGACCAGCATCACACGATGGAAGACGTGGGCATCGTGCTGGGTCAGGCCTTCAAGGAGGCCGTGGGCGGTTATTCGGGCGTCATGCGGTTCGGCCACGCCTATGTGCCGATGGACGAGACGCTGGTGCGCGCCTCGGTCGACTTGTGCAACCGGCCCTATCTGATCTGGAAGGTGGGGTTCACGCGCGACAAGGTCGGCAATGTCGACACCGAGCTGTTCAAGGAGTTCTTTCACGCATTTGCGATGAATGCGGGCATCTGCCTGCATCTCGAACTGCTCTATGGCGAAAATTCCCACCACATCGCCGAAGCCAGCTTCAAGTCTCTGGCGCGGGCGTTACGCGCCGCCACAGTGGTGGATGGCCGGCTGAAAGGTCAGGTGGCGAGCACGAAGGGTTCGCTCTAGGCAGTGAGGCGACCGCATGGCGGCTTATCTGATCGGAAGTCTCGACATCACCGACCCCTCCGGCTTTGCAGAGTATGCGCGCCAGGTTCCTGGCGTGATCGCTCAGTATGGCGGCCGCTATGTCGTGCGTGGGGGCGCAGCAGAGATCGTCGAAGGCGAGGGTCCGCTGCAGCGCCAGGTGGTCCTCGAATTTCCCGACATGGCGGCGCTGAGAACCTGGTACGCTTCGCCGGAATACGCTCCCCTCCTCGCCCTGCGCCAGCGCACGGCGCGCGCAAAGGTTATCTTCGTTGAAGGCGCCTGACAGCTCCCGGGGAAGGCGCTAGATCGCCTCCATGACCCGCCTCGCCATCATTGACTATGGATCGGGCAATGTCCGATCCGTGCAGCGCGCGCTGGAGGCAGCCGCGAACCATCATGAAATCCGGCTCGACGTCACGCTGACCGATGATCCGGACCGGATCCGTCAGGCCGATCGCATCGTGCTTCCGGGCGTGGGGCATTTTGCAGACTGCGCTGCGGGGCTGTCGGACCGGAGCGGCGTCAGGGAGGCGCTGAACGAGGCGGTGTTCAGAAGCCGGCGGCCTTTCCTTGGCGTGTGCGTGGGCATGCAGCTGATGGCGACCGTCGGGCGCGAGGATGTTGAGACACGCGGGCTGGACTGGATCCCAGGCGCGGTCGAGCGTCTAGAGCCCGCCAATCCCGCCCTGCCCATCCCCCACATGGGCTGGAACGTGCTGACGGATTTGACCGACCATCCCTGCCTTGCCGGCCTGGGGCCCGATCCGCACGTTTACTTCGTCCACTCCTACGCGCTGAAGGTTGAACGCCGCGATCATGTCGCGGCCCGGTGTGATTATGGCGGGAAGTTCGTCGCTGCTGTGGCGCGCGACAACCTGTTCGGCGCCCAGTTTCATCCTGAAAAGAGCCAGAAGGCGGGCCAGACCCTGCTCGCGAACTTCCTGCGCTGGAAGCCATAAGGGTGGCGATGCGCCGCAGCTTGGCTATCCGTTAAGCATGTCGGGTGTAGTGTTTACCCATTCCAAGGACGCGGCAGAAAGCCCGGAGCCGAACGCGGACATGAAGCTCTATCCAGCGATCGACCTGAAGGACGGCGTGTGCGTGCGCCTGCTGCGCGGCGATATGTCAACCGCGACCTCGTTCAACTATGATCCGGCAGATCAGGCCATGCGCTTCGCGGCGATGGGTTTCGAGGCGCTGCATGTCGTCGATCTCAACGGCGCCTTCGAGGGCCATTCTGTGAACCATAACGCGGTGTCCTCCATTCTCGACGTGATCCGCGCGCCAGTGCAGCTCGGCGGCGGGATTCGCGACATGGCGGGCGTTGAACGCTGGCTGGATGGCGGCATTGCGCGCGTGATCCTCGGCACCGCCGCGGTGCGCGACCCAGATTTTGTGAAGGAAGCGGCGCGGGCATTTCCCGGCCAGGTGGCCGTGGGCATAGATGCGCGCGATGGATGCGTGGCTGTGCATGGCTGGGCCGAGACAACCGACATGCAGGCGGTCGAGCTCGCAAAAGCGTTCGAGGGATGTGGCGTCGCGGCAATCATCGTGACGGACATTGCGCGAGACGGTTTGAAGTCGGGCGTAAATGTCGACCTCACCGGCGCGCTGGCAGATGCCGTATCGATCCCGATCATCGCCTCAGGGGGGGTGCGGGATGTCGCTGACATCGCCGCCCTCAAGGGGCGCGCCGGACGAGCGATCGCAGGCGCGATCCTCGGGCGCGCGCTCTACGATGGCGATATTGATCCGGCCGAGGCGCTGCGTGCGGCGCGTTGACGGCGGCGCGCGCGCAAACGCACATCATCCGATTTCCGTGAGTGTCTGGGTGCTGGCCGGGCTGGCCGCCGCACTTACGCTTCTCGGTCTTGGCGACAGACTCGGGCTGGGCGGCCGCACAGGCTGGGCGCTCGATCTTCTTGCGCACTGGCCCAAGCATCTCTTTCTGCTTGCGATGATCGCTGCAGGGCTCGCGGGGTGGCGGGGGATGATCGGCGCGGCCTGTGTCGCGGCGGGAGCGGCGGCGATCAATCTCGCGCTCGTGCTTGGCGTCGGCGGTTTTGCGCTGCCGCAACAGGGGCCGCCGGAAGCGCGATTGCTGCGGGTGGCGAGCGCCAACGTGCATGGGTCTGCAACGGCGCTGGACAGGCTTGCGCGCGAGGCGAATGCATACGGCGCCGATGTCGTGGCGATCTATGAGGTTCCGGATTCGCTGACGCTGGAGGGCCTTGCAAGCCTGTTTCCGGATCACCTGGAGCGCTCCCTGCCGGAGGCTGGCCTCGATGGGCTGAAGCTTAACCGGCGGTCGGCGTTTGCGGCCCGCAACGCGACCGGGATCGGGTATGAGGCATTTCCAGGCAGCCATGGTGTCATCATCCGCGGCGAGGTTGGAGGCGTGCAGCTGGTGACGACGCATCCGCCCTCGCCCGGCGACCCGGATCTCAAGGCGGACCGCGACAGGCAGCTTGCGCGCATTGCCGAGCGCCTCGATGTGTCCCGGCCCTTCATCCTCGCCGGCGACTTCAATGTGACGCCGTGGGGACGCGCCTATGGCGCCTCGCCCGGTATGCGCGCGGGCGACCCGCGTTTTGCGGGAACCTTCCCCGCCTTCGCTGGCTGGCTTGGCTTGCCGATTGACCACATCAGGTTCGGCGGCGAGCTGCTGCTCGTCGATCATCGTGTCGGGCCGGACATTGGCTCGGACCACCAGCCGCTGTTTGCGACGTTTGCATTGCCGGGCGGCTGAGCGCGGCCTAGAACCACGGCATGCTGAAGGTTCGCATTATCCCGTGTCTCGACGTGAAGGACGGGCGCACTGTAAAGGGCGTCAACTTTGTCGATCTGCGCGATGCGGGCGATCCCGTCGCGCTTGCTCGGGCCTATGACGCACAGGGCGCGGACGAGTTGTGCTTCCTGGATATCACGGCCAGCCACGAGAATCGCGGCACGATGATCGACGTTGTGGAGCGCACCGCTGATGCCTGTTTCATGCCGCTCACCGTTGGCGGCGGCGTACGCACGCCGGACGACATGGTGGCCATGCTGAAAGCGGGCGCGGACAAGGTGGCGATCAATACGGCCGCCGTGCTGGAGCCCGACATCCTTACCGCCTGCGCCCGGAAGGTGGGCTCGCAGGCGGTCGTGATGGCGCTGGACGTGAAGCGCGAGGCAGAGGGTTGGGTTGTCTATACCCATGGCGGGCGCAACTCGACAGGCAAGGACGCTGTGGCGTTCGCGCGGCGCGCGGCCGAGCTCGGCGCGGGGGAAATCCTGTTGACCTCGATGGACCGCGATGGCGCGAAGAGCGGCTACGATATCGAGCTGCTGCGCGCGATCCGCGCTGTTGTGCGCGTGCCGATCATCGCCTCCGGCGGCGCCGGAAACGTGCAACACATGGCCGATGCTGTGACCGAGGGTGGGGCCGACGCCGTCCTCGCAGCCTCGATC
>Ga0172373_10002700_pt1 | contig 26775 bp, 30 predicted proteins | sample Lak10m_2_FD_114546 | JGI IMG/M metagenome (GOLD analysis project Ga0172373, IMG submission 114546) | Freshwater microbial communities from Kabuno Bay, South-Kivu, Congo - kab_092012_10m | ecosystem: Environmental > Aquatic > Freshwater > Lake | place: Democratic Republic of the Congo...
ATAAATTTTACTGCTTTCACTGGCACATAATTTACACTTCGCGCCCTTTTTTGGAAAGTCTATTAAATCCTTGTTCATTAAACAATAATTACATTTCTTCATACAACTATATATAAAAAATAGATCCTTTGAGCAGGACTTCCCCGAAGACGAAGAATCATAAACCTAAAAAAAATGAACAGATACAACTACGGAAAGCGCCAGCCGTCCGGATCGGACATGCTTGGATTGGCTTTCACTGCCATAATACTTGCCATAATATCGCTTGGAGTCCTGTACATGAACGTAAGCGCCGACGCGGACTCTCTCGCGACAGACCTCGAGCTGCTAAGGAAAGAAGTTTCGGAACTCAGACAGGCCGCAGAAGATTCAAAAGAAAGAGCAGCTGCCCCGACTGAGAAAAAGAAAGAGCAGCCGGCGCCTAAATACTACAATAAAAAAGCGGCTTTAGACACAGCTAGGCAAAAGGAGATCAAAAAGGCCCCCGAAAAGGCCATTATCCAGATTCCTATTTCCACAGAAACAAAAGACACCGCGAGATAAAATGGGATTCTTTATAATTTAAACTCACTTTCTACTAATTTTGATTTAGTTGAGTTTATAAATCTCTTTGTTATCTTTTCAACATTGTTAAAATTTGAATTTCCATATCTCATCTCTTTGGTATTCTTAACTTTTTCTATAATATTTTTATTTTTCATCGCAGAATGCGATCCATACCTTTCTCTATTGGTTGCAAAAGCACTTTCTCTATTATTATAATTTTCATCGCCATACTTTTCTAATTTGGTTTTTTTTCCTTTATATGAGTTGTTATAATTTTCATCGCCATACTTTTCTAACCTGGTTTCTTTAGATTTATCGATCTTTTCTTTTGAATTGTTAGAGCATATAAAAGAACATGTTTTTCTATAGCCAATAGCAGATGATTTAAAATTATTATAATTGCCACAATAACATTTTGGCAAAAATTTTAGATTATTGTTATAATGGTACATTATTTGCGAAAAATTTGAAACCCAATCCAAATCTATATTATTCTCTCTTAAAAAATTAATTATATCATTTTTAAGAAAAAAATTCTTATCTATATCTCTTCTATTTAACTTATTCATTGATTATATATAATAATTCTTGCCCCTGCGTAGTGATATAAACATTTTTTATTAAAAAAATATAATAATATGACTAGAGATGAAAAAATTAAAAAAATAGAAAAATTAAAATCAAAAGCAAGCGAGTTAAAAAGAGATGCCGATTATTATAATGCTTTACAAAACGCTTTAAAATTAATATTAAATGGTAGCTACGGCGCGTTCGCGACACCCTATTTTATTCTATATAATAACTCAGTCGCATCCAGCATCACCGCGCAGGGCAGAGACCTGACGAAGACGATGGACCGAGTAAACGAGGAATACTGGTACACACAGTGGCATCTCGACTTCGAGCTGCACAGGAGGCTTTGCGTAAGAAACGTTACGCAGATAGGCGCTGACGAGCCGGTATCCATCTACGCTGACACCGACTCCCTATTCGTTTCTTTTCTTCCGGCGATAAACCACTCCGACTGGAAGAACGTGCTGTTCAGCCCGGAAGCGATAGCGAGGATAAGCAAGAAGTTCATCGCGATAGTGCCAAGCCTGGACGAATGGGAGGCGAAGCTGAAGGCGAATCCTAACTGCCTTGGCGTGGCCGAGACCGTCGCGGACTTCGAAGAGCTTCTGAAAGAAGACTACCAGGCTATACTGGCTGACGGGTTCTTCGTGAAGGACAGGCAGTTCAACAAGCTCGTAAAAAGCGGCGCGCTGACATGCGACGTAAAGTGGAACTGGTCGAGAGAGGTAGACTACATACAGGGAATGGACCACTTCAGATACGGAGACTACTTCAAGAAGTGCCTCGAAGAATACGCAGGATCTTTCGGCGTGGAAAACAAAGAGGATTTCGAGCTCGAGAGGATATCCGAATCGATCATATCTCTGGCCAAGAAGAAATACATACAGCATGTATCGTTCGAAGACGGAATACCCTACGAGAGGCTGACATACCTGTTCCCGAAAGGAGTAGAGCTGGTCAGGTCTTCGACTCCGCTGTTCGCCAGAGAGAAGATCATCAACATCGTGAAATACCTTTTCGAGAACTCCGACACGTTCAACATCAAAGACCTTCTCAAGCTGATCAAGGCGCTCAGGAAGGAATTCGAGCTGGCGGACATCGACGAGATAGCGATGCAGAGCTCCTGCTCGAACTACGAGACGAAGGTGCTCAACGACAAGACTCTTCCTCTGACCTTCATAAGCGGAGCGCACTTCGCGGTCAAAGCCAGCGCCTATCACAACTACCTCGTGTCGCAAGACAAGGAGCTTCAGAAGAAATACGAGCTCATAAAGTCGGGGACGAAGATAAAGTACTACTACTGCAAGAACGTGTCGAACGGAGAAATATTCGCATATATCAGAGGATCGTATCCGATAGAGATAGCGCCGCAGATAGACTACGACAAGCAGTTCGCGAAGTCGATCCTCTCCCCGATAAACTCGATCATAGAGCCTTTGGGAATGCCCGCGATAACGGAAAGGCTGTCAGTTATAATGGATATATTCAATGGATTCGGAAAATAAAAAAGAGGCCTTTGGCCTCTTTTTTCTATATCGTCTCGAAAACTATCTTGTCTCCCGCAAACACGAAGCTGTTTCCGCTTATCTGCACGTCTCTTCCCCTGACGCAGATCATTTCGTTGCCCTGCCTCGAGATCTTGTATATCACCAGATAGTCTACGTTCTTGTCCTCGCCTATTATCTTTACAGACAATGATCCTGGAGAGCTCGCGTGCACGATTCCGTCTCGCGTGATCGCCGCGGTATAGGGCTTCACCTGTATCGTTATGTCTCTTCCGTTCCAAGCGAACTTCCCGTCTATGCCTTTCGTGTCTTCCAGAATGGTAGGAGCCACTATGCTGATATCGACGCCTTTTGAAAACATCTGCGACTTGAACCAGTCCAAAGCAGCCTTCTCCGCGACGTTTCCCTTTCTGGTAGTGTTTATAAGCGCAGGAAGCGTTATCGTGTCGAAGTGCGTTCCTCCGTAGTGGTACACGTCGAATAGATTGGCCACCATATAGCTGTAGAATCCTGCCTCGGAGTTTATCGACTGGTCTTCTATTATCGCCTTGAATATTGTGTAGTTGTTCACCATCTTGTCGATGTATTCGGTGTTTATCACTCTTCCGCTGACGTCTATGTCTTTGTTTCCGCTTCCGTATGAATATCCGAAAGGTCCGTATACGCTGGTGGTATACTTCAATATTATCTGGTTGAGCCAGTTTATCGAGTTCGGCGCGCCGTATTTGCTGGTAAGCACCGGCCCTAAATACAAGTCTTTCATAGAAGTATATATATATTTCCGGATTCGGAAAGAGTCTCTGTGATATATAAATAATGAAAGATGAAAGACTATATCCGATGTTCGTCAGCTATCTCGAAGACAGGCTGAACGAAGGAAAGATATCCGGCGGCGCGATGGCGCTTTCGAAGATATCTAGAGAAGCGTTCGAATCCTTCAAGAGAAGGTTCGAGAAGAGCGATCTTTTCGAAGGAAGGCAGATAGAATCGTTTAGAGACAAAAAGATAGACGACATATTCGATGACATTGATTGAAAGGCTTGAAATAGACGGAACAGAGATATTCTTCTATGACGGAATCGACTTCGACATGGCAATCGGCCATTCCGACGATTCGAAGTTCCTCATATTCTTCGTAGAAAGCTACGTCGCCGAGGCAAAGGCCTGGATGAGAAGCTCTCGCATAGACTCTCTGATAGAAGGAAATCCCGTTCCTTCGCCAGATGACATACCGGAGATAGACAACAGAAACATATCGGTGTACCAGACCTCCGGAAACACGCTGGCGGTATACGAAACGGTCAGGAAAAAGCTGCTTAGCGAGCCCCAGCCGTGGTCTCCGCCATGGGGAATAGCGTAGAAAACCTGTTTTCTCCGATTAATATATAATCATAATGAGGATTATGAAACACCTGATGAGATACGAAGGATACAGCACCCAGCAAAGGGTAGACGACATACTGGACAAGATATCCAGGCATGGCATCGCGTCTCTGACTCCGCTCGAGAAGGAATTCCTCGACGCGCACAAGACCGGCGGACAGGAAGAAGTGCACAGCAGGCTCACCAAAGAAGAAAGCGAGAAGGTCTTCGAAGACGACAACGGCCAGTTCAGGTTCGAATTCGAATCTCTGGAAGACTACGGAGACGAGCAGCACTATATCGGAACGCTTACATGCCCGGACATAGAGCTTCCAGGCGGAAAGAGGATAAGCGGAAGGCTCCACGGAAGAATCGTCTACTATCCAGAGACGGGAATGACATCTCCGGACTTCGGAACGCAGATAAACGGAAAGGACTTCGACCTGTTCGACTTCTGCGAAGGGCTGGAATACGAGCTCGACAGCTTCATAGACTATGTCATAGCAGAAATAGATAGCGAATAATGAGGAAGATCAAGACTTTCGAGTCCTTCATGGACAGCCAGCTAGAAGAAATCATGCAAGAAGTAGACGACATGCTCGTCGAGCTCAGAGACAAAGATTTCAGCGCGCGCGTCCAGTCGATGCAACATCGAGGCGTATCTTGTGAAAGAAGCACAGGCCGTCCAATCATATCGACGAGCAGAGTCTACAATCCAATGAACTTTGAAGTTGAAGGCATTCGCACGGACTGCATGATGGCATTCAAAACAAGAGAAGAAGATTAAAAAAGGGAAATCCATTTTAATATATACAAAAAAAAAGAATCTAAAAAGATGATTAAGAAATATAATCAGTTTGTAAAGACCAACGAAAACGCGCCAGCTCCTGCACCGACACCAGGAACAGCCCCAGCGCCGACAGAGACGCCTACTCCTACTACGCCAAGGCCAGCAAGGCCAAGCGTCGTTCCTACGGAAAGGCCGTCTGAGCAAGACAATCCCTTAGCATACGGAGACGTAGAAGGAATCGAAGGAGGACTTCAAGGACTGGCAGACCTATTGGGCACCGAAGTTTCAGGAAACGTCATCAGCCACGAAGGACACGAGATCGACCTTCCGTCAGAGACAGAGAAGTTCAGGGTAGACGGAATCGACCTGAAGACCAACGATCCGGAAAAAGTAGTCGCATACCTCAACAATCCTAGCGCGCAAGCAGAGGCGCAGGCGAAGAGAGAGAAGAGGAATCAAGCGCAGGCTCAGAAAAGGGCACACGCACAGGGAGAATTCGAGAAAGGTCCGGACAGGACAGAGACCGAGCTCGATCCAGAAGCGCAGGCGCTGAAGGCGCAAGCAGTGGACATCGAAGAAATCGAAGAGTCTAAAAGCTACAAAAACAGATACTTCAGAAGAAAGTTCTAAATATTAAAAGATAAAAAGCCTGCCAAATTTTGGCAGGCTTTTTTATGACTCCATCACGATGCGTATGCTGTTGAACGTTATAGCGTCTCCCAGACCGTCGAAGTCCTCTGGAGAATGCCATCCTATTCCGAATTCCGTTCCTCCTGCGAACATCCTGAAAGGAGAACGCGTCTCGACCTTCATTCCGATCTTCTGGAGCTCTCTCGATATTCCTCCGCTTATTCCAGACGTGTAGTCTCTTCCAGAATACGAATAGTACCAGTCGCATAGCCTCACGACCGCGTCCTTAACTTCCTTCCACGCGAATATGCTTCGCGTCGGGATGTCGATAGCTCTCGAACGATATCTCGAATCCTTCGTCTTCGAGCTCTCTCATTATGTCGGCGGCGTCGTCTTGCAGCTCCTGTATAGACTCGTTCAGCCTGTCTTCTTCCAGCCCGAATATTCCCGGCTCGTCGGACTCGTCTAGAAAGCGGCCTATTTTTACCATGGCCGGATAGGCAATCAGATGATGGATAGAATCCTTATCGACATTGTCCAATTCGCCAACCGAATAAACGCATCTTACCGAATTCGGAATGCCTTGCCTTTCCGCCAGCTCGCAGAACCTGCCATACATCTCTCCGGCTACCTCTTCGACTTTCTCGTGCCTGGTCGCGCATCCAGGATGCACGTCGACGTCCATCGGTATGACGATGTCTTCCATGTGCCTGAAGTTTATGTCTGCTGCTATTTCGGTAACGTCCTTCTGGAACGACGCAGGAGTCGCCGAAAGGATATGGCAATACTTTATCCAATCGCCAGGCGTTCCCTCTTTAGGGCATATCTTTATGTATATCACTCCGCATTTCATTGTCGATCGTCGCTTTCTTCTTCTTCTTCGGCTATATCTATTTCGGAGCTGCCCTTTCCTTCTTTCTGTATCTTGCTTATTATATATCCCGCCACCGCGAACTCGGCGGACGCCCACAATATGAAATCCCACATGTCGATAGAAGGATATTTCACTATCAAAAAGAATATCATCCCAATCTGCGCGATTGTGAAGGCTATTCCAGACTCTATCCTCTTCTTCGAGAAAAAAGACGGCTTGGAAGAATATATCAGCATTATCTCTCTCAGAAACCATTTGATGTTCGTCCATCCGAAGAACATACTGCTGTCTTTGCTCTTCTTTTCGGGATTCTTCTTTTCCATATCCGATTTTTATTTTATATATTAAAAACCGAAACCGAGAATTTCAAAGCCGGTCGAACTGGTCGAACTTCTTCCTATAGTCCTTTTCCTCCAAACTGTTCTTTTGGCGCTTCTTCTTTTTAGGTATCCACTTCAGATCCAATATGTCCTTGCTGAAGAACGATTCCAGCGACAATGATTTGTAGGGATTGGGAGACAGCGTCGCCAGCTTGTTTATATCCTTAACTTTTCCTATCCGATGCATGAAAGTTACCGGATCGGAGGGGTTCTTCTTCTGAAGTATGCTCTCAAAGAGCATCTGCCAAAGAAAAACAGGATATCCTTGCGATATCTTCTCTTCCGCCTTGTCATATCCCGCCTCGTCGTTGTCGAAGAAGTATCTGAGATCCAGCCCGCTGCCTTCTATCAGCCGGTAGTCTGTGTTGACGCCTACCAGCCCTATCGAATTTGGATAGAAAAGAGAATCCAGATATCCTTCGAACACGGTTATCTCGCCGCCGAGATCCACATTGAGTATGTTGAAATAGTAGCTGAGCTTGTTGTATATGACCATCTCGTTCATGTCTATTTCCTTGACATCTTCCTTTCCTATATTAGACCATTCCAGCAGGTTTTCGTAGTTGTATATCTTGAACATCCTGCGCTTTCCCTCTTTCAGGTTCCTTATCTGCATTCCCAAGACCTTGTCGTCTCTCCTGTTGAGCATGCATATGATCCATTCAGACTCGTCTTCGTTCTTCCAGTATTTGGCCTGGTAGATGTTCTTGTGCATCTCTGGACCGATTCCGCGGCCTATAAGGTATTTGTATATCCCTCCGTTCTGCTGGATCGGCCTGAATTCCGTTATAGGAGTCATTTTGGAAGAAAAGGCTCTTTCTAGATCCGAAAGAGATATTAGATTCTCGAACTTCGCGTCCGACATATTACTTTCGTAGTCCGAGTAGGTCATGACGCTGTTCAGGTGCTCTATCATCTCGAGCTTCTTGTCTGGATCCAATTGTTCATTGAAATCTTTACAAAGTTTATCAAAATTTGTTTTATGTCCACACCGGAAACAAATAAAAAAGAATTTATTCAAATAGATATTTGCTCTCTTTTTGGATTTTACACTACCTTCTCGACAGTATGGGCATCGAAAGTTTATACGTTCTTCATGAATTATTAATCTTCTTTCAATATTATTTGAAAACTCCTTATTTACTATCGATTGACATCTTTCAATTATATAATTCTTCATACTAATTCTATTAAAAATAGAAAGAAAGTTACATATATAATATATACTATATGAGTAAATATATCACCTTTCAAGAAGCATATAATATTGTAAAAAATCTAAAATTAATAAATAAAATGCTGAGAATATCCTATCTCAAAAAAAATAAGATATTCTCAATATTAAATGAATATCTAAAAAAATTTTAGTCTCTATAGGGTATCTTGGCGCGGACGCAGTCTTCTTCCTGGCCTTCGTTCTTCAGGAAGTTGTTGACGTAGCCGGACATGTTGGCGGCGCCGATAGGATTGTGCGAATGCACCGTCACATAGGGAAAATTTATGGGATACTGCTTCTTCTCGAGTCGAGGCATCTTCTTCCTCTTCGGATTCTCGGCGTAGAAGCGCTCTACGAGCCACCTGACGCAGTCCATTCCTGTCGGCTCCACGATCTTCGAGTAGTCGATCGCGTAGTTCTTCGCGACGTTATTGAAGTATTCGTCCATCGCGGACCTGTCAAGGTCGTGGTCGAGAGATATGTGTGAAATCCTCGAAAGGCCGATCTCGGATATCTTCTGCTTGAAGTCCGAAAAGCAGCGAACGACGATCCACCCGTCTTCGAGCGGCGTCCTCTGGTCGTCTAGATATATCCTGTGCATGAGCAAAGATAAGGAAATCAGTCGACGATTATATCGGAAGGCGCGGTTATTTTCATCGTCACCAGCGGATTCCTAGCCTCTTTGTATATCGCGCCAAGTACTTTTTCCACGCTTTTGTATTCTCGGTCGTCTGTTCGTCCTTCGTCGTATCCCCAAGCCAGAAAGAAGCTTGCCTTGCAGTCGAAATCGCTAAGCTTGCCCACGAATTCCTCAAGCATGTTCGCGATCTCGCTTCTCGGAACGACATTCAGATTATATCGAAACTGGACAATCATCATATTGCCTCTCACGTTGCTAGGAAGTCCTGCCTGGTCGTTCATATGGTCCTCGTAGTCGTGCGTCAGGTCCATTCCTCTCTTTATGCCGAAGACGTCGTCGAAGCCGTGCTTGATTCCGCCAGGAGTCGATCCGTCGTCGTGCGATTCTATCCTTTCGTCGTGCAGCAGGTCGTATCCGCACTCCTTTATGTCGTCCATGTAGACCGGCGCGCTCTTTTTCTTCTTCTTGAAGAAGTCGAGGAATCCCTCGTATGTCTTTATGCTCTTCATATCTATCTATCTTCTTTTCATTAAATCCCTGAACAGGACGAGCTTGTATATCCTTTCCGGAAGAAGGGAGAGGTCGAACGCGGCCAAGCCTTCCCTGATGCTCCTAAGAGCGTAGTCGCCTTGCCATCCCTTTAACTTGAGGTCATAGTAGTATCTCTCTATGTGCGTGTTTCGATAGCGATTTTCCTTCGTGCCTTTGGCCTTGTAGCGCATCTCGCCGGCGAATTCCTCGCACTCCTTCCTGAACGCGTCCTGGCTTCCATATCTCTGGGTGCCTTTCAGATCGAGATAGACAAACGCGTATAGCGCAGGAAGCATATACTCGAATTCCGGAACCCTGCGCATTCGCTTGTGCACAATCTTCAGCTCTTCCATGGCTTCTGCGCTCGGAACGGTATCTATGAGCGCCTTCCGCAGCTCTCCGTCGAGCGAGCTGCTCCATTCGGATCCGAATTCCTCGGAAAACCTCGCCTTCATCTCATCGTTTTTCCAGGCGTATTCTCCGGTATATGGATCTTTTATGTATTCGCTTCTCGAATAGTGCCTGCCATCTATCTCTATGTAGTATTGATGGGCTTCCGAAGGGCACCAGTCGGTGCTTCCCTTCTCGTCTGTCTGGAACCTGATTAGGTCGAGCTCCTTCCAGAGCGAGTCGTTCATGGCTTCAGACCATACCGTGTCGTCGCTGTAGTAGCTTCTCTCGTCCCACTCGGAATATGTAGTGTCTGCCCTTTCGGTGACGTACTTGTCTATGTATTCGAGCCATACCGTCGATTCGTAGTGGGCGTACCCGTCTATGTCCGCGCACCACCTGGCATCGTCCTCGTCTATGTACTCTCCGTCGAAATCGCTCCAGACCCTTCCATCCAAGTCGCTGCAGGTCCCGTCGGTGTTCCTCAGCTCTACCGCGTCTTGGTTAGACAGGTCTGTGGACAATATTCCCTTGTCTCTGTCCAGAGAGCTGAAAGTGTCCATATATGGATAGTAGTCGTATCCTCCTTCCTTGACCTTTATCTTGTAGGCGCTAGTGGCGCCAGTGAGAATCTGGTTCTTCTTGGCGTATTCCTGGAACCTGATCCTGTCGCTGTCTTTGATGGTGTATACTCTGTCCATGAAAAGCCTTCCGGCGACGCCTGGCCCGTCGTGCAGAGTCCATACAAGCGCCCTTCCGATTATCTTTTCGGGATCCTTCGCGGACTTGAGTATCAGAAGCTGGCAAGATTCCGGGTTGTTTACGTATATGTCCAGAAACTCCTGGCACCTGGCGTATCGCATGCACGAGTTTCCGAGCTGCCCAGATTCCTCTAGGTAGTTGTCTACCAGATACCAATGCCTTATGTCTTCTCCCTTAACGAGCTCGAACTCGTCTCCTGTCGAGAACATGCTGTCGTGCGTCGACTTGTAGGCGTTGACGAACGCCTCCAATGAGGCATTTTCGATAGGCGCGCCCAAGACGTCTTTGTATATGTGCCTTACCCATCTTCCTATTCCGTATTCAGGAGTCCTTCCCGAAGTCCAGAACTTGCTGTTCTTCACGACGTCGCTGTATCTTCCCATCTTGGGCAGATCTTCCTTCTGGTCTGGATGCTCTCTGTAGAACCTGCTAGACTGAACATAGGATATCATGTCGTTCTTGTCGGTCTTGTCGATGAGCGTGTAGTCGTCTACATAGTCGTCTGTTCCCGACTCTATCTCGAGAAGCTTCCTGCCTATTTCCGAAGCTTCCGGAGAATTCGCCGCTATGTAGGTGAGTATGTGCCTGAAGGCTTCGGAATAGATTATCTGCATCTTTCCCGCGCTTTCCCGCACGAATTCCTGGTATCTTTCTAGTCTCATATTCTATATATAAAAAAGCGCGCAACGAAAAATCCTCTCTTTCGAGAGGATTTTCTATCTTATTTCTTTTTCTTCTTCTTCTTCTTCGGCTTTCCCAAGACTTCTTCCGAAGTCTTCGCCAGATGCTTAGCCTGCGACACCAGCCTGGCCGCGAAAGGCTCTTTGCTGTCCAGCTCTCCGGACATCGCCGCGTTGGGAGTGGTCATCGAGATGGTGCTGGAAGCCATAGGGTCCATGCTCTCTCTGAACTCTCCGAAGGTCCTGACCTTCTTCGTTATGTTCTCAGGGTCTTTGGTTCCCTTTACCACGAACTTGTCGAGGCTCGAGAACTGCTCGTGATGGATGCTGTCCATCAGGTTCTCGATGTGCTTTACGTTCTTGACGTCGTCGTCGGAGAATCCTATGGCGGCGCTATAGCCGATGGACTTGGCGAACCTGTCCACCCTCTCCACGAAGAGCATGAGCGCGTCTTCTTTGGCCTTCTCGGGATTGGCAGGCGACCCTCCTCTCGAAGGAGCGGAAACTCCCACGAAATCGCAGTTGCTGAGATATAGCTGCACTAGAGGATTGGCCGAAGGGTTTCCTCTGAGTATCCTGTCGTATTCCTTGTTGTGCCTGAAGAGGTAGGCGAACTTCATGAGGTTTCCGTACATCTCGTCTACCTGCTCGGAAGCAAGAACGTTGTCGAGTATCCACTCGACTCCCTTCTTCATAGAAGGCGCCTCGTGGCCCCTGGCGGTTATGATCGCGAAAAGCGCGCCGCTGGTCAGGCACTCCACGAAATCGTCCCAGGCCGGACCGAGCTTTCCGCCCGATATGGCAGCCTTCATGTCTTCCAGAAAAGCGACATCTCCTCTAGGACCGATATCTCTGAACTCGCAGAAGGCCTGTCCTGCGTCGTCGTTCGTCACTCTCCAATTTTCAGAATCGCTCCTCACTATCGCGAAGTCCGCGGTGGAAACGTCTGTAGGAACCCACTCGCCGTCGACCAGCTTGTCCATGTGTATCACCGTCGGCATGTTCAGGATGTTGTCGTCCCAGTCGAACGCGTAATATAGAAGCGTTCTGTCTCCCGCGGCATCCTCTTTTATATATTGGCCGAATTTCTTGATCATATGCTATTTCTTTTTGTTTATGAAAGACTGGAAAGACTCTAGCGCGCCTTCTTCCTCGTCATCTTCCTCGTCTTCTTGACCAAACTCTTCTTCGCGGTCGTCATCTTCCTCGTCTTCTCCTTGTCCGAAGTCTTCTTCCTCGTCTTGTCCGAATTCTCCGAATCCTTGGATTTCCTCTTCTCCTTCTCCCTGACCTTCTTCGGTCTCTATTTGGAATTCCTCTACAACCTCCTCGTCAAGAGTGGCCGTAACTGAGATAACGCCATCTCTTTCTTCGATAACGATTTCGTATCCGTTGATCTCTACTTTAGTTTTCATGCTCTATGTTGTTTTTTTTTGTATATATTAAATACTGCATCGATGTTATATATTAAACTTCGAACTCGCTTTTTCATAAAAAAGAAAACCGCGAACATAGATGGATTTCAAAAAATACGCGATGAGCCGAAGGATCGGCAGCCACTACTTCGAAGACTACTTCAAGAAGACGCAGGCGAACAACACTCCCTATCTGATAGAATCAAACGGATCTTCGGTAGACATATTCTCCAGGCTACTGGAAGACAGGATAATATTCCTATCCACAGACATCGACGACTATGTCTGCAACATGATAAAGGCGCAGCTTCTCTACCTTGAGATGGAAAGCGACAAGGACATAAAGATATACATCGACTCGGGAGGAGGATCCGTATACTCTGGACTTGGCCTCATAGACGCGATGGACTTCGTCAAGCCTGACATATGCACCGTCAACACCGGGCTGGCCGCTTCCATGGCGGCGGTAATACTCTGCCACGGCACCAAAGGAAAGAGGAAGGCGCTGAAGAGGAGCCGTACGATGATACACCAGCCGATGACCGGATTTGGATCATATGCGCAAGCATCTGATTTGGAAATTGAAGCAAAGGAGATAAACTCGCTGAAGAAAGAACTATACGAGATTATATCGAGCAATACAGGACAGCCTTACGATAAAGTCCACAAAGACGGCGATAGAGACTACTGGATGACCGCGGCGGAAGCCAAGAAGTACGGAATGATCGACGAGATAGTGCAAAAAAGGAAATAGAAGATGAGCGAGAGCGAATTCGAGAGCCTAGGCAAGGAAGAAAGGATATCCGCGCTGAAGAAAGACGTCGAGCGAAAGGAAAACGCCAGGAATCGCTTCTATGCAATGAATGTCCAAGTCTTCATATCCGACGAGGAAAAGCAAAGGTTCTTCGAAGAGACAGACGGCTTCATATCAGGCATAGCCGAATCTCCGGCATTCGTGCACTGCTATCTAAGCGAAGGCAGTATACGTTCCGTGAACGTGAGGACGAACACCTACAGATACGCCGACATAGACGGCGCGATAGACGCTGTCAGGAAGATGGCATTGACCTGCAACTACTTCTACGACCTGTTCAAGACCAGAGACGAAGACGGAAACGAATGGATAAACCTCAGGATAGGCTCGGCAGAAGACGGCGGAAAGATGAGACAGCATAAAAGAGAACAAAGGATCGACGAGATCCTGCAGACAATATCAGGCTGCGTCGCTAGGCGTAGAAAGCATCGATGAATATCGAGGCTTTATATTTAATATATACTCTATGAAGAAGTTCTCAAAGATAACAGAAAAGGCGGAGTTCGACGAAAGCAAGATGAGAAGGCATCCTGCAGTGAATCTCGAAGACTGGTCCAAATTCCAGGACCTCAAGTCGGCCATCGCCAAAAGCGACGCGTACGGCCAAAGCACCGCGAAGGCGCTGCAGAAGCTGATAGAGCGAATGAACTCGGAATCGATGATCTATTGGCAGAGAAACGAGAAGAGCGAACAAGGATTCGACGATTTCTTCAGGCTCTTCGACATAAGGACAGACGAGGACGAGATAAAGGACTGCATCAGAGATCTGATAGACAAATCGGAAGAGATATACGAAGACTCTGACGACAGCAGAGGAGAATTCTTCGTGAAGATGAATGGATTCAGATACGCCAGCGTAGACGATCTGATAGAAGACGTAAAAGACGCGCACAGAAAGCTCTGCATGATAGACGGAACTTCGTTCAGGATCACATTCCAGATGAGGTCGAGAGACCTGGAGCTTCCTAAGAAGCTCCACGGAGGCAGAGAGCCGAACATAGACGCGTGGTTCGAGCTGAACGGATTCATGGCGAAGGACCAGATCAATCGGATAATAGACATAAGGATATGCGTCTGGAATCCAGAAACGAATCTGGACATAAATCCATTCTAGGAAACGAAAAAAGCCGCTCGAATCGAGCGGCTTTTTTCAAATAGATATACTATTCTGGCTTCTTAGGAGCTGGCTTCTTTCTCGCCGGCTTCTTCTTAGGCGCCGCTTCCGCTGGAGCTTCCTCTTTGGCCACCGCCTTTTCCGCCTTAGGCTTCGCCGCTTTAGGAGACTTCGCCTTAGCCTTTATTTCTTTAGCAGTTACCTTTTTCTCAGACGCCACTTCGGCAAGCCTTTCCTCGATTTCCTCGACAGGCTCTTTTTTGTCTTCCTTGATTTCTGCGACTGCTTCCGCAACAGCTTCATTGGACTCTACCGCAGGCGTTTCCACACTTTCTACAGCGCTTCCAGAGAAGATGCTTTTGAAAAAAGATATTAGCTTTTTCATGTTCTTTATTATTTTTTGTTTTTATATATATCGGCATATCGCTCTCTCCTTCGAAAAAAAATCGAAAAAATCGACAAATGCCGATCATATAAACAATCTCTGAATTTTAATATATAACATGAAGGAAAAAACCGAATCTATGTAGATGAAGTTCAGATACGAAAAAGAAACAGAGCAGCTAGTGGTCGCCGAAGCGACAAGAGTGGAATACCACCAGATGCAGCTCTGGCTGACGAGAAAGGTCAAAGGCTGGAAGTTCCATCCGGCGGTGAAGATAGGAGTCTGGGACGGAAACATGACGTTCTTCAAGAACGGGCGCATAAACCTAGGACTCTGGAAAGAAGCGATGAGAGGCTGCAAGGAAATAGAGATGCCTTTCCAGATGGTCAACAAAGAAGACTTCCCAATAAACAGAGACGTCACGCTGGACAAGGTATACGCCTTCTGCAGAGAATTCTTCAAGACGCACAAAGTCAAGAAAGACGACGAATGGATCCCGTTCATGCCATACGACCACCAGATAGAGTCCGCGTACAAGATACTGAAGAACAGATACTGCATGGCAGAAGTCGCCACATCGGGAGGAAAGTCTCTCATCATATCCATAGTGATGTTCTACACGCTTCTCAACATAGAGCCTAAGGCCAAGTTCCTAATCATAGTTCCTTCGATAACTCTCGTGACGCAGTTCTACGACAACATACTCGAATACAACTACGGAATAAACAACCTTCTCGAGATGAAGGAGAAGAACACGACCGATCTTTCCACCGGACACAAGCCCTGCGTCCTCAGAGTAGAGGAAGTGATGTCGGAAAGGCCGAGGAAACATTCAGGCGCCGACAATCCGAACGTGTATATCGGGACATACCAGTCTCTCGACAAATGGCCGAAGGAATTCTTCCAGCAGTTCCATACGATAGCCACAGACGAGGCGCACGGCGCCAAGGCGAAGACCATAACGAAGATACTCGAATACACTTTCGGAAAGGCATACTGCCGGTTCGGAGTCTCGGGAACGTTTCCTATGGACGAGACATGCGAGATACTGACCATACAGTCTGTATTGGGGCCCAAGATAACCGAAGTCAGCGCGGACGAGCTGAAGAAGAAGGGAATCATAACTCCGATGGAGATAAGGGCAGTCGTGCTCAACCACAACCACAAGGAATTCGCGGAAAGGCTGAAGCTCGTCAGGAAGTCCGGAGACGGAAAGGCTGCGTTCGACTTCGAGAAGACGTTCATACACCAGTCCGACAAGAGGCTAGACTTCATAAAGGGCCTGGTCGACAAATGCACGAACAACACGCTGCTCCTATTCCACACCATAGAGAACGGGCAGAGGATATTCGACAAGCTGACCAGAGAGATAAAAGACAAAGAGTTCTTCTATATCGACGGAGAAGTCAGCGGCCGCAAGAGAGAAGAGATAAAGAAGCAGATGGAGATAACAAAAACAAAGGTGGAATACACAATACTCAATTTCGGAGACTACGAAGTTGAGGTTAAGTCGGAACATCAGATACTCCTTTCGGACGGCAGCTGCAAATCCGCAAAAGACATAACGACCGAAGACGACATAGATGACGAATTTATCAATAAACTAAGAAAATAGAAATGGCTAGAATAGTAGACAAAAGGCATGAAATAAGAGAAGAAGGCACAACAAAAGTATTATGTGCGTCATACGGAACGCTGTCGACAGGTGTGAGTATCCGAGCGATCTTCAACGTGATATTCGCGGATTCTTTCAAGTCTGAGCAGATAATCATACAGTCTATAGGAAGGGGGCTCAGGCTGCACTCGGACAAAGACAAGGTCAACATCTTCGACCTGGTGGACATCTTCGATCCGGAGGACATGAACAACGCGCTGTTCAGGCACTACAAGGAGCGAGAGCAGTTCTACATCAAGAGGAAGTATCCTTTCAAAATGATAAAGCTAAATCTGTGAGCTGGCTAGACCATATAACCGTCGAAGAAGGCGGCAAAGTCATGTACAGAGGAAGGGAAATTGAACTCACCTGCGAAAACGTCGTGAACATAGCCGCGCAGTCGAAGAGCGGATACACCGACGCCTGCCTTATGGAATCGCTTAGAGAAATAAAGCTGGAAATATTGCTCTCCAAGAGATAGGCCTTTTGAATATATAGACTATGACAAAATCGGAGGAAAAGCCAAAAGACGAGCAGCAGAATACAGGAGATTACGACGAGGCTATACTGGGCATAATAGAACCTAAAAGCGACAATGACAAAAAGGTCATCGGCAGCGTCACTTTCAAAAAGCAAGGGCTTGAGCTCGCGGCGATAGGCAAAGTTTCCGGATTTCCGGACGGCGGAACTATCGAGCACGAAGGAGACCTTTCTTCGGCGATGGACAAAGATGCGCTGGTCAAAGAGATGATAATTGCTCTCCAGTCCAAGATAGAGAGCAAATACAGCGTTTCTGTCAAGCTGGAGATAAAGGAGAAAAGGCCGCAAAAGCCCAAGGAAGAGCCGAAAGGCGAGGAAGAAAATCTCAAGGAAGAGCCAAAGAACCCTCCTGTGGAAAGAGCCACGCACCCCAAGAGAGTCTCCGGGACCTTCCAGCTCGTCCAGAAGAGCGGGCCCGGCGTCATGATAGGCGTCACCGAAGTGGAGATAGTAGAAGGCGTCGCCGACTTTTCGGGAATACAGTTCGACCAGCCTGGAGACTACGTCATCGGAGTTGCGTCCAAATCTCCGGATATAGACTCAGTCGCCACCGAGATAAAGATAAAGGTCCTTCCCGAGCCCGAGGCCATACCTCAGGAGCCGAAAGGGAAAACCGCGTCCGAATCTACCGGATCCAGGCCAATAATATCGCAGATAAGCAACGCCAACGCCGAAATTCTAAAAGTCAAGCCTATGGCCTTCGACCGCCAGGACTCGAACATGAACGACACCGCAGCGGTGTCTACAGGAGCGGGAACGTCGACCGTCTTCATAAACTACAACGGCGTGCATATAAGCGACAAGGACATAGTAAGCATGAACCTCTACCATGACGGAATGATTCCGAAAGTAGACATAACCTTCAGAGACACGACCGGAATGATAGCGCTCGAGCCGCCAAGGGACAACACATGCTTCGAGGTATACATCGACCCGAAGTCCATACATCTGAAGAAGATCCACCTGAAGATGCAGATAGTCGACCACAGCAAGCTCCCAAACAACGCATACCAGTTCAAAGGAACTCTCTATGTGCCAGAGCTATACAGGATCAAGTTCAAGGTCTATAGAGGAACATCCTTCAACATCCTGAAGACGATATGCACCGACTTGGGACTAGGGTTCAACTCCAACATCGACGACACTAAAGACGACATGCCCTGGAGGAACATAGGAGACAAGCAGTTCAAGTTCATGCAGGAGATAGTCAAGCATTCCTACTTATCCGAAGAATCTTTCATGGCCGGATACATCGACTACTACTACTGCTTCAACTATGTCGACGTAGAGAAAGAGATGCAGAGAGACGTGTCGGACGACATGTCCATAGAGACCGGAGGATTCGACACCGAAAACAAAGAGCCCGAAAAGATAAGCAGCCTCATACTGACCACAGAGAAGGCGAGCGGGATGAGCAACCTATACTTCGTCAAGACCGGAGAGAGAAACGAGGCGACCAAGACGAGCATGGAGCAGGGATACAAGACCAGGACCAAATTCTACGACAAAGTCAAGAAGATGTTCTTGGTGTTCGACGTCGATTCCACAACGTCCAAAGGCGAGCAGACGCACATACTCAAAGGCGCGGCCGGAGACACAGAAGCCTTCGACAACAACTACGTGACCAAATACGAAGGAAAGATAGACACCGACAACACGCACAAGAACTACAACTACGCGGTGACGCAGAACAGGATAAACCTAGACAACATGGTGAAGATGCAGATGGACATATCGCTTCCGAACCCGAATCTCTGCCTCTACAAATACATGAAGGTAAGGACCGCGGTAGTCAAGGAAAACGCCACTCCCTCTGCGCCAGAAAAGATTCAATGGAGATGGTCCGGAGAGTGGCTGATATCCGACATAAGCTTCGCTTTCACTGGCGGGAAGCTGGAGCAGAAGGCCACGCTAGTCAGAAAAGAGATGGGCAAAGATCCAGAAGAGATGAAGCAGAACGACAGCGCCGCGAAGCAGGAGAAGAAAGAAGAGAAGAACGAAAACCCGATCGCGGGATCCCAGTCTACGGCGATCGCCAAGCCAAACGAGGCATACAAGCCAGGCGAGGAATATACCGTGCAGGACTCCAACGGCGTCAAGTACGTGGTCAAGATAATAAGCCTTTCGGAAAACGGAAACGACGTCAAGGCGGAGATAAGAGACGTAGACTACGTATATCCGGCATCGGAGACGACCAACGCGCAAAACACCGCAGGAGTAACGCAGAGCGGACCCACGCAGAGCGGTCCTACACAGAGCGGTCCCACGCAGAGCACACCGGACAGCGTTTCAGGATACTATCCTTACGATGTAATTCTTGATAGAATCGGAGAAGAGAACACTCAGTTCAAGGTCACCACATGGATAAGCAGCCATGCCGAATATACTCCGGTCGGCGGATACAAAGAAGCAGACCAGAACATATACGAAAGCAACAAGAACAGCGCGAATCTATACATAGCCATAAAGAGGCCTATTCCTGACTTCAAGCCCGGAAAAGAAGAAAAAAACATGACGCCTCACTCCTGGGTTATGTTCAATCTATACGACGCAGGAATCGGAGAATTGGACACATACCACACGCTCTACTATACAGACGGATCGAGGTCGCATGTCGCGAAATACGAAATAGCGCGATCCAGGCTCATCGGATACAACGAAGAATACCTCACTGGAAATCAAGGAACGCCTGAAGATCTGGAGACGATTTCTGGAATTCGAGGCTGGACTGTCGATAGAGGATACGTGAGAGTGCTGGACTCTTCCGGAAATATCGCATGGGGAACGACCGGACTAGACGGGGAAAAGAGAGACTCAAGCTTCGACCACACAGGATCCAAAGAAATAATGCAAGGGAGGCCATCCGACGATCCCAACGATACGAAAAAATATTTCGGCTGGTTCAGAAACGTCTGGGAGTTCACGGACGACGACGAAGTCCCATTAGACCAACTATACACATACGTAGGCGGAGATCACGTCATATTCATAGACATGAGCAACCCTGCAAAATTTCCAGCGGGAACATACACATTGGAACTGAAGTACAACGTTCCGCTATACGAAAAGACAAAAAGCGGGTTTCCGGACAAAAAAAGGCTCAGGAAAAAAGACGCTTTGGGAAAATCACCATATGAATCCAAGATATTGAGAGAGACATTCACAATATCCAGGAAGAGCCAAAGAAGAAAATTGATATGAAATGGAATTTATCTTAAAAATAAAGAAGTTCAAAGACCCCAACAAAGGAAACTGGGATGTCAACCTCACTAAAGAATACGAGAGCATAGTCGGGAAGGCATCAGACATAAAGCAGTACAGAGAGCCAGACGTATATAAGGACTCTTCGGGAAATCCTACAGACCAAAAAGTCAACAACGGATACTGGAGCATCAAAGGCGAGATTTCCAACCTGCCAAAGCCATTCACGAATCCGATAAGCGGAATTCCGGTATCTCTAGATTCGATAGATTCCACATTCGAGGACGATTATGGATGGAACACCCAGCTGACGCCTGAAATGTACTATCAATATCTAGCAGACTCCGTCGCGAATTCTCTAGCGAAAAAATACAAAAAGGAATTCGGCGTCGACATAAAAATAAGCGCGACCGCAAAGAAGAAAGAAGAACCGCCTAAGCAAGACCCGCCGCCAAAGACTCAGGAAACCGGAACCAACGGAACTTCCGGGACCAACGGAACTAACGGAACAAACGGCACTAACGGAACAAACGGAACAAACGGAAATTCCGGAACAGAATCGGAAGGTCCCCAGATATATGGCGAGTTCGTATTCGACGTCACCTCGCAGGACACCTTCAAGTCAAAGGATTTCGGCAAGCTCGACATAATACAGAAAGGCGCCGAGAAAGTGGAGTCTCCTGCATTGGAACAAGAAGAACCAAAGGAATTTGTGGAACCAGACGAATATGTCGAAGAGGCTTTCGACGACGGCGATGGAGAAAGCCTTCTTTCTCCAGAAGAGGCCGCTGCCGAAATAAAATCCTTAGAAGATTCTAAAGCAGAGGCAGAAAAAGCGGCATCGGAAAAGCCGGCCGAAGACAACAAAACTAAGTAAACCGATCCGAAAATAGCCGCGGCATCGGTCAGCCTGCCAATTGCCAGCACTACATTGCCAACCAAAGACGTTGTCATAGAACCTTGCTTCAACGGAGTTCCAGTGTATGCGCAATATGACTCTAGATGGGTAAATTCACCATATGACTGGATAAAAACCAAGTCTTGCGACGACAACTCGACCGTTTCTTCATCAGGGTGCGGCCCATGTGCGGTCGCCATGGTCATCAACTTCTGGGCAACAAAAAGATATTGCGAATTCACCAGCCCTGACATAGTGGCCAAGTTCTTCGCGGATCACGGAGGAAGAAAATGCGGCGGGGGCTCGGTGTTGGAACAAGTTCCAAAAGAAAAATTCCAAACCACGTTCGGCGTCGTGCTGAATACGGACGTCACCGAAGATCAGATTTTGAAAGCGCTGGAAAAAGGATATCCTTGCATCATATCCGCCAAAAGATACAACGGATACAACTTCAAGGGAAAAAAACTAACCGGTAAATATAAAGGGCATTTTACCTGCCTGACCGGAAAATAAACGACTCGAGAAATAATCCATCAGGCGGAGCCGCGCTGACCGCCTTCTTGGAGGGCAAGAACATAAGCCAGTCCTGCACGCTAAATCAAAAAAGCATTCTCTATCCAGTAAAACTGGGTTCGCCGGTCTAATATTTGCCATAAATCCAGATAAGAATGATTTTTTAATATATAGTCTATGGGATACTTCAAAAACCTAAAATTCGGAAGGGGAGGACTTCAGATAGATGATCCGGAAAAGTTCCTCGAACTCACAAAAGACGGCATGTTCAGGACCGAAGGAACCTTCGCTCCAGGATACAGCGCCGATTTGCTCAAGGACCCGATGGGATTCATAAAAAGCCAGTCATCCAAGCCAAACCCCAACACCAACAAGCCAGCGGACTGGCAGCCTGTCGTATCTCTGAAGCCAATGATAGTCCAGCGTGAGAAAGGAGAGGCCATAAGAGGCAATCCCGGATTCCTTCCGCCAGAATACCTTTCCAAGCAGATAATAAACAAAGATATCGGAAAAGGAAAGGAAGGCGCTTATTCATGGAACGACGGAAACGCATGGATCGGACACCTTCTGAACGCGCATATAGAAAGCCCTTTCTATAAGGCAAAGGCGGCCAAGTCCACTTCTTCTAAGATAGACGAGTCGACGACGACCAAGTCGGAGGCGGATTCCTACAGCGCGCGCGACTACTATATAAGGTTCAACGACCAGTCCACCGACTATTTCAGGCATGGCCTACACATAGAAGGGCTCACGAAGACTCCCGAAGGAAAGAACGCCAGAGAGTCCTACATAGGAAAGCCCGGCATGAATCCACAAAACAACTTCAGCGAGTCGCAGTTCGAGAACAACGACCCGGTCATATTCGGATTCGAAATAATATTCGACACGATAAACTCCCCGCTGCTAAACGGCTCGGTCGAAGACTTCATAGCAGAGTTCTCATATGTCAACGAAATAGCATCCAGGGCTATAGTGATAGACGACTTCAAGCGGCAGTTCACGAAGATATTCAAGACCAGAGGGAACCTAGACACTTCCGCGAGACCGGAATACGGTGACGAAAACGTCCTCATAAACAAGCAGAGGCAAGGACAGGCCATGGCTTCTTCGTCCAAAAGCAACCTGAACGCCTACGCCAACGCGCCAAGCTCGGACAAAGACTTCTACCGACAAGGAAAGAGGGCATACATGAGCTACTACCTGCAGAAGATAGACGGGCTATCGAAGCTCGTGGAATCCAACACCGCGGAGACGAAGAAGTTCTTGGTAGAATATCCGAAAGACGTTATAAAGCTCACCTTCATGGAGGACCTCTCACTGACTATGGGAACGCTGGCGCACCTATACAAGCTTCTGTACTGGTCTAGACCAAACGGAAAGAACATAATACCGGAAAACCTTCTCAGGTTCAACTGCGACATAGTAATATCCGAATGCAGGAACTTCAACAGAGTAAGGAAGGCAGCCAAGACAGGAGACATAGAGATACTCAAAGACAACGTCTCGAGATACATATACAGCCTGAGGGAATGCCAGTTCTTCTTCGACAAGATGTCGCACGAAGACTCGATAGACATGGGAAACATAAAGACCACAGACACATACGAGGTCAGCTTCAACTACAAATACTCGACCGTCAAGCTAGAGAAGTGGGTTCCCGACATGAACAAGTTCGGAAGATACGTAGGATACAACGGCGGCGCCATATGGAAGATAGGAAACAAGAACGCGAAGGAAACGATAGGAGAAGGAAAGTTCGTCATGTCAGACACTTCGGTGCCTAGATTCTATACCGTGAACACAAACACGCTGAGAGAAAACGGAGTCATGGCGCCAATAGTCATGGAATCCTATTCCAACGTCAACGCGGAATCCGAAGCGCAGCAGGACCCCGTCGCGCTGCAAGGATCCGATCCGGCGCTGCTGGCTAAGCAGGGCGCGACCATGGAGAAGAAAGCCAGCGCCGAAGTAGGAGAAGACGAAGAGGCGGAAGAGAAGGCGACAAAGAAGGAGATAAGGAAAAAGAAGAGGAAAGAAGCGCTCGACCAGTTCAAGGAAAACTCCAAGAACGCGGCGGCGAACCTAGCCAAAGGGGCAGCCAAATTCGTCTTCAACGAAATAAACAACCAGATAAGCACAAGGGCAAAGATGCTCGAGGCGACCATCAACAAGGCGATAAACCTTCTTGGCGGAGGCGGCCTCAAATACGAGCCTAAGAGAGTATATCCGAGGCCATATTCTCCGCACAGCTTCGGAATATTCTTCGACGTCAGAAACGACCTCTTCAACTTCGCGGGCAACGAGCTCGCTGGCGTGATATCAGGAGCGATGAACACGATCCTTCCCGGAACTCAGATGAACTTTCCGTTCAAGATGCCGAATGTCGGAGCCACGCTGGACAAGCTGACCAAAAAGTTCTCTCTATACGACGCGGAGTCTAAGATGCTGGCCAAGATGAAGAGCAACGCGCCAAAGATGCCTTTCTTCGACTCAAGCAAGCATAGCAAGAAGTTCGCGGGACAGAGCACCAACAAGATATACAACACGAACACCACTTTCAAATTCCCGGTGACGACGGAGAACCTCAAATTCGGCGGAGGAATTGGCGTCAAGTCGCTGGACTACATGAAGCCCAAAGGAAACATATACTCGGACGGAAACACCAAGCCAGCCAAGATGCTGGCCAAATACTCCAATCCGCTCAACAACAAATTCCCTATAGGCATAAAGGACTACAACAAGATAGGATTCCCAAGCCCATCGCAGAAATATCCATCGCCGCTCGCTCTCGGAACCGGAAAGCTCAGCGACCTGCTGGCCAACAGCAAGTGGAAAAGCGTGGGATACATGAACCTTCAGTTCCCGGCATCCGGACAGAAAGATCCTTCTCCTACATCGAAAGGAAGCGACTCGCTGGCCAAGATGCTATCCAAGAGCACCTGGAACAAAGTAGGAATGCCAAACCTTCAGTTCCCGGCATCCGGGCAAAAGATGCCGTCCCCGGTCACTTCAGGAAATTCCACGCTAAAGCAGCTTACAGAAAAAGGAAAATGGAATTCGGTAGGAATGCCGAACCTTCAGTTCCCTAATTCCGCACAGAAGCAGATGCCTCCAGTCAGCTCAGGAAACTCCACGCTGCAGGAGCTGCTGGACAACAACAGCCAGCTCCAGTCCAAATACGGAAGCCCGCTCTACAGCCAGATACAGTTTCCAAGCTCGCCTCAGAAGCATCCTTCTCCTACATCCACAGGAAACGACCGACTAGAGGACATAGTGAGGTCCGGAACAAAATGGGCATATCCGGTAAATGACAAGAAATTCGGAAAATAGCAGTTCATAGAAAGGCATAGCTAATATATAAGTCTATGAGCACAAAAGACTGGATGAAGAACAAGCTGGACGGAGTATCGTCCAACAAGACCTATATAGGCGCGGTCGAGGACAACAACGATCCTAAGAGGCTCGGCCGATGCAGGATAAGAGTCTTCGACATCTTCGACGAAAAGAACACCAAAGGCGAATATGAGATAGAGATGGAAGACCTTCCTTGGGCAACGCCTTGGAGAGATGTCAACGGAAACTCGTTCAACCTACCAGACGTCGGAAAGGTAGTGACCGTAATGTTCGAGGACGGAAACAAGAACAATCCTATATACATATCCTCAGACCACTACAACGTCAATCTGGAGAAGAAGCTCGAGCAGCTTCCGGAAGCAGACTATCTAAGCATGAAGTCTGTGCTCTACGACCACAAGACGCAGATATACGTCAACGACGTAGAGGGGCTGAAGATAGACCACAAGTTCAACAACATCAACATAAAGGACCAGAGCATAAACATCAACCTGAAGGACAACTTCGGGAAGATAAACATAGGCTCTCCGAACTCTACCCAGCGAGCGATACTTGGAGACAACTTCGCTAACTGGTTCGACGAGTTCCTCAACATACTCATGGGAGGAAAGGGAGGCCCTTTCCTTGGAAACCTGCTCGCACCTGTAGTCGCTTCTCCGGCGCTGATGGCCCAGATACAGCTGTACTTCTCTCTGAAGGATCCAAAGATACTATCCAAGAACGTCTATATAGTAGACAACGAAAGCGTCGCAAAGCAGGAGAGAGTAGAAGGCGGCGCGGCGAAAGGATCCGTGTCTGAGGGTCAGAAAGGAGATACATGGCAGTCGACCGTGGACGAGAACAAGCTTACTGCCAAAGAGCCGGTCAAATTCACTCCAGTAGACGGATCCTCCGCCACAACTTTCAACAAGCCACCAGAAAACGCAACTTCGCCATCCGCCCCTTCGGAGCTTGCTCCAGAAAAGCCGGCGCACCATCCAGACATAGACGTGCTTCTGGAGATGCTCAGGATAAAGAACTACAAGATATTCACGAAGCCATTCGAGCTAAACGTCGTGGCCATAAGGAACCAATGCATAAATTCCGGAGACAAATACACGGACGAATTCGGAGACAAGCTATACGCTTTCTGGAAAGACGAGAAAGACAACTGGCAGCTGAAGCAATACAACTTCTCCACCGTTCCCGGCGCCGAGTTCGAAGTATCCGACAGCTGGATATCCGAAAAGGGATTCTCGGGAAAAGAGCTAGAATACTGGACAGGCAAAAAAGGCTCAAAGATAACGATGAAGGACTTCTACAAAGGACCAGTGAGCCCTCCAGCGCCTACCGCCGATTCCGCCCAAGCAGCGACCGCAGGAACTTCCGGATCCTCAGGAACATCCGGAACTACTCCGGCAGAAGCAAAACCAAACCCATTAGTTGATGTGTATAAATATGCTCAAACAACACCACCATTATTTGAAAGTCTAACAGTTAGTATTGACCCAAAAATTGACGGACCTAGAGAAATTTTTAGTGTTAGTTTTGATTATGATATAGATGCTGATTGTTCGGCAGGAAGAGGTACTAGTCAACAATTTAATATTAACGTTATATCAAGTAGTAAACAACAGGTTAATATTGAGTTACAGGATTTGTTAAATGAAATGGAATGTTCGAATGTTCCGGCAAAAGAATATAAAGGGGATTATAAATTTAAAATTGGTATTTACACAAAACCTGTTAAACCTGATGGGACCCCTGATAATACAAGGACTGATTATTATAAAAGTTATCCAATAACATTTACACTATAATTTTTTCATTGTTAAAGATATTTATTAGTAAACAAAAAGTTATGAATACAAAATTAATATTAGATAATTATTTGGGTAAAAATACCAAAGAAACTTCATGGAAGCTTATGATAGAAGGCCATACCGATTCCGACGGATCGGTGCAGTACAATCTAGACCTTTCGAAGAGAAGGGCCGGCGCTGCGAAGAAATACCTTACAGACAAAGGA
>Ga0172373_10002701_pt1 | contig 26774 bp, 18 predicted proteins | sample Lak10m_2_FD_114546 | JGI IMG/M metagenome (GOLD analysis project Ga0172373, IMG submission 114546) | Freshwater microbial communities from Kabuno Bay, South-Kivu, Congo - kab_092012_10m | ecosystem: Environmental > Aquatic > Freshwater > Lake | place: Democratic Republic of the Congo...
CCCCTTCCCGTAACTGACCGGCGTAGGAAACGCTGACACAATACGTGAGTCGCTGCGCCATGCCAGCCGGCAGTGAAGTCTGCATTTCAATGAGCAGCTGGCGACCGAGCTCGTCTATGGCCAAAACGTCCAGAATGGAGAGCTTGTCGTCGGCTGTTCGCTTGAGCTGTGCGGGATTCACGATGCGGGCGCTAACAATGCGTGGCTGCCCGACAAGCATGCAGTTCAGGAAGTGAATCAGAATGTTGATGTGCCGTTCGTTTCCCAGCAGCATTTTGAAAGCGTAATCGACAAGCGGGCTGATTCCGATAACCATGGGGGCGTTCCTGAGCAGGTGTTGTGGTAATTGGGTGTATGGTGTGACAATGTACGTACCACACAGTGTATTCATGTACGCCGTGCTGATGCAAGAAAAATCTGTCGTGAATCGAATCAGCAGGTGTGATGCTCGGGAAAGCCGGGAAGGCGGCTTTGACGGACTGGAAGTCCGTCGTACGCTTAAGCGGAGGGAAGGAAGTCAACAGATGTGTTCGCGCCGAAGGGGCGCGCGCTGCCAAACGCCGTGGCCGTTGCGTTGGCAGGAGCATTTTGCCCGCGGATTGCCGTCCGGCGCCTCAGGAGCGTTTGCTGGGATCGCGCGGGACAGGACACTGAGACGCTCAGCCCACTCCCAGTACTCTGCGGCCGCTTCCTGGTTCTGCCACCAGCTGCAGCCGCAGATCCGCAAGCGACGACGCTTCCTCTTCGTTGTGAGTTACGTGCAGCACCGTGACTCCTGTGGCACGGTTGATGGATTTCAGCAGATCAAGGGCTGAATGACGTGTGGCCGCATCAAGGGCACTCACCGGTTCATCCAGCAGCAGCGCCGCAGGTGGCCACGCAAGTGCTCGACCAAGCGCCGTGCGCTGGGCTTCGCCTCCGCTGAGCCCCCGCATCGGACGCTCAAGCAGCGACTCCAGCTGCAGCAGTGCAGCCAGTTCACTCACCCGTCTGGCTATCTCCAACCCCGGCCTGCGGCGGATTCGCAGGGCAAATTCCAGATGCTGCCGCACAGTCATCGTGGGAAACAGGGCCAGATCCTGCGGCATGTAAGCGGTTCTTCGATCTGCCGGATCCCAGTCCGTGACATCGACACCCTGAATCCGAATCCGCCCGGAATCCACGGTTCGCAGTCCGCAAATCGCCTCCAGAATCGTCGTCTTGCCAATTCCCGTACGCCCCATCAGCACTGCGTACTGACCAGAGGGAATTTGGAGCGAGAGTGCTTCAAGGCGGCAGCTGCCGGCAGTGAGCGTGACGTTGTCCAGCTCAATCATGGCGACAGTCCTGCACCCAGACCGCGAAGGATCACCAGCACCACCACAGCCATCGCCACCATCAGCAGCGAGACCGCCACTGCTGCGTCCAGCTGACCAACGCTCAGTTCCAGAAACACTGATGTCGATAACACCTCCGTCCGGTTTCGCGTTGCTCCGGCAAACACCAGAATCGGCCCGAATTCTCCGAGCGATCTCGCCCAGGCAATCGTGAAGGCCGTAATGATTCCACGCCATGCCTGAGGCAGAGCGATGTGCAGAAAGGCCTGAGCGCGACTGCAGCCAAGTGTCCGTGCAACCTGTTCCGCACGCGGATGAATCTGGTCAAACGTCACACGCATCGTCCTCACTGCAAATGCACTCGCCACCGCAAACTGTGCCAGCACCACAGCGGGCCAGCGATAAGTCACAGGAAATCCAACACTATCCTGAAGCCACCGATCGAGGATCCATGATGTGCCAGGTAATGGCTGGTGAAAGAGAATCAGCAGGCTCAGGCCCAGCACCAGCGGAGGCAGCACAATTGGAATATCAACAATCACGTCAACCAGCTGGCGACCGGTAAAAGAATATCGCGAGAGCAGATAACCAAGCGGCACCGCAGCCCAGACGGAAAGCACCGCAGCGGCTGTACAGGTTTTCAATGTGAGCAGGAAAGCGGCGATGATCTCAGGCTGACGAAACGCAGCGCTGAAGGCCGAAAAGGATGTGAACAACAGATCTGCTGCCAGAAGAAGGACAATCAGCACCACAAACGAGCTGGACAGCCCACCCATCAACAGCAGGAAAACGGCATCACGCAGTCGCCGTGTGCCACTGGCCTCAGGCCGCACGCCGCAGACATCACCTGGCTTCCGCGCACCCTCTGAATACGGCTCCTTCATCTCACACTCCCAAAGCCCGCTGTCAATCCTATCGATACACAGCCGCTCGCAACTGACCCAGCGGATAAAATGAATTCCGCCAGCGGACGCCTCCCTGACGCAGCGTAATCACCGCCGATCGCCAGTAGGCAAATGCCATCAGCCATGGGCCACAGAAGAACAGGGGTACCATGAGCAACGCACCCTGCTGCGGCCACACCAGCCAGCCAAAAAGAATGTGCCAGAGCGCTGCCAGAGCCAGATAGCCGGCAACCACGGTCCAGCTCACCAGTCCGCAAAACGAAAGCACCGGCAGAACACTCGGCAATGTGAACAGAAACAAAAACAACACCGTCACGAAGCTGATTTGCAGCAGCGAGTAATTCAGTGAAGCAAACGCGTTTTTTTCCAGCCCCGTCACAACACCCCACAACGACGGCTGCCAACGTACCGACAGCCATTCATCCGCCAGCAGGAAATCCGAACGGCCACCGCTGCGCTTCATGAGCTTGCCAAGCTTCACGTCGTCCAGAACATCCATCCGAATCGGCTCATGCCCACCAACCCCGCGATAGAACTTCGCCTCCACCATATTAAATGCCCCGACGCCAGCATACGACAGCGGAAAACGCGTTCGCATCAGATGCAGCTGCATTCCCATCGCGAAACACATGCCGAAGAAATTTGTCAGCACATTCTCAAGCAGACTCCCGGGAATCATCTTCGGAAGCATGCAGAAATGCTGCAGGTCGTGTCGTCGCATCCACGCGATCGCAGCTGATATCGCTCCCGGCTGATAATGAATGTCACCGTCCGTGAATAAGAGAAACCGACCGCTGGCAGCCTGCGATGCACAGTGCATCGCGTGGTTCTTTCCCAGCCAGCCTGCCGGCAGTTCCGAAATGTGGACCACTCGCAGACGGCTGTCCTCCCCCGCCACCTCGTCCATGATCCGTCCGGTGCTGTCCTCCGAACGGTCATTCACTGCAATGATCTCCAGCGGAATTGTCTCGGCCGCCAGAAGACTCCGAAGGGCCTTCCCTATCTGCTGCTCTTCGTTCCGGGCCGGCACTATGACGCTCACCAGCGGCCTGTCGGAATTCGCCAGCCATTCTGGTGGAAAACCAGTTGCCGCGGTGGACGGAGGCAGACGCTTGAGCCGCAGCGCGACCACGGACGGGATCGCTGCAAACGCCGCAAATCCAAAGAATACCCAGCCGCTGATCGTCAGGAACGAATCAAACATCTGCGATCATTTCATCCAAAGAACCCGGGAATGGTCTGGCGCATTCGCCTGCCCATGGCAGATCATAGGCCAAACGGATGGCTGGGCAAAATCTCCACAGTCATCCGGGCAGAATCGTAAAAAACATCTGACATTTCACCCGAAACACGTTACCCTGTTCGCTCCACGCCAAACACCGTCCCCCACCCACTGCATTCGGATTACCCCCCCATGTCTGACTTCTGCCGCGACAACATCGCCAGTGTCACCCGCAGGGCAATTTTCGGTTCGGCCGCCGGTGGTGTCGGCAAAGCCGCGCTGGCATCGTTGCTGCTCCGCGATGCAACCGCCTCCGCTGCTGACCGCGGACTGCCCGGCTTCCCGCCGTTCATTCCCAAAGCCCGTCGAGTTGTCATGCTCTGGCAGGGCGGTGGTCCTTCACACGTCGATCTCTTCGACGAAAAGCCCGCCATGCGACAACTGGCCGGAAAGGACATCCCCGATTCTGTTCGCGGCACCACACGGCTGTCCACCATGTCCTCCGGCTACGCCCGCTGGCCCTGTCTGCCTGCCATCCGCCCCTTCCGGACATGGGGCGACTGCGGTATGCGACTCAGCGAAATGTTGCCCTCCGTCGGTGCTCTCGCCGACGAATTGTGCCTCGTCCGCAGCATGAAGACCGAAGCCGTCAACCACGCCCCCGGTGTCACCTTTTTTCTCACCGGTTCCCAGATCCCCGGACGCCCCAGCATGGGTGCATGGATGTCCTATGGACTTGGATGCGAAACCGATAACCTCCCCGCCTTCGTTGTCATGACCTCCAGCGACAAAGGCAAAACCTGCGGCCAGCTCTTCTTCGACTACTACTGGGGTGCAGGCTTCCTCCCCAGCCGATTCCAGGGCGTGCGGTTCCGCAATACCGGCGACCCCGTGCCCTACCTCAGCAACCCCGCCGGCATGTCCCGCGAATCCCGACGACTGCTCCTCGATGACATCGCCACCATCAACCGCAGCCATCTTGAAGACTACGGCGACCCCGAAACCGAAACTCGCATCGCCCAGTACGAAATGGCCTTCCGCATGCAAAGCAGCGTGCCGGAACTCATGGACTTCTCCGGCGAAACACAAACGGTGGTCGAACGCTACGGCCCGGATGCACTCGCAAAAGGCTCCTTCGCCAACAACTGCCTCATCGCCCGCAGACTGCTCGAACGCGGAGTTCGCTTCGTGCAACTCATGCATGCCGGCTGGGATCAGCACGGAAATCTGCACACCCAGCTCGCCGAACAGTGCCGCGATACCGAACAACCCGCCGCTGCTCTGATCCATGACCTGAAAGAACGCGGTATGCTCGATGACACACTTGTCATCTGGGCCTGCGAATTTGGCCGCACACCCTTCGGTCAGGGTGACCCCGTCAACCCCAAAGGCCGCGATCACTTCGGCCGCGCCTTCAGCTGGTGGCTGGCCGGTGGTGGTGTCAAACCGGGAACCGTCTACGGCGAAACCGACGACTTCGCATGGAACATTACCAAAGACCCGGTGCACGTGCATGATATGCAGGCCACCATCCTGCACCTGTGCGGCATCGACCACACACGGCTCACCTTCCGCTATCAGGGTCGCCAGTATCGACTGACTGATATTCACGGAGAAGTCGTCCACGGACTGCTCAAAAACGGCTGACCTGCAGTCCGTCTCACCCCAGCGGACGGCCTGCCACCCAATCGTCAGTCTTCAGACGGATCTGAGAAATCGAGGTACACGATTCGGCCGGGAATCAGGCGGACGAAGCGAGTGGTGTAAGGGGCCACATCCACCATTTCTTCCCGCGCTTCCACTCTGACCACCTGGCTGCCCCCGGGATCAAGTGGGCGGCTGGATTCGAACAGCCAAATGCCACTTTTCAGGCGGAGTCCGCCCATGTTTTGCACGGTGACGACTGGATGTCGGCGGTTGTCGCGGACGGCCAGCATACCAAGACGGGGATGTTTGTCGGCGAGAACCGGGTGCGAAACGCGAAAATAAGTTGTTCCCAGTGTGCCGCGGGGAAAGCGAGGTTCGTTAACGGGGACCGGCGCACGCATTTCCGGGGGAGCGGCCGGTGGCAACGGCAGTGCTTCCGGAATACGGGGTGCCGCGGAAGTTGTTCCGCTCGTTGAACTGCTGCGACCGGAGGAGCTGGTGCTGCCTGACTTCGTAGAGGATGTCGATGATGAGGGCGATGAGGTTGATGACTTTGTGGACGTCTTTGCCGTAGTCGATGACTTTGGCGTTTGTGCTGGCTCGTCGAGTCCGTAGAGTGGCAGCATTCCTGAAATGAACAGAACAGCTGCGGCCAGGGGAAGAATGCCTGAGCGATAACGGAGATGCATGTGAAAACCCCGGGAAACGAACTGAAAGAACACTGGCGACCGCCTGATGCGGAGTCCAGCAGTTCCACAGAAGGTAACTCGGGGAATATCCGGTCTGCAGTCTGTTTCCGCAGAAATCTGTTTTTTGTGTCAGCAGAGTGTCGAATGCACCGTCGGGGCAACCGTGGCAGTTTTTACGGAGCCCGCATTACCTCTGGTTGGTGAGCAGGAATTCAAGAAGATCAGCAAGTTCCTGATTTGTGAGCAGGGTGGCGTAGCCGTTGGGCATGGGGGAAACTGTTGACGGCTGAATGGAAGTGATGGCAGTGCGAGGAAGGTGCAGCGTGCGGACGGCATCCGGCGCGAGCACCACTTCGGTGGCGTCTTCACCCTTGATAATTCCGCTGTGCACCTGACCGTCTTCCATCTCGATGGAGACCGGTTCATAGCCGCGTACAAGGCTGGCGGCGGGGAAGATAATGGCCTCAAGCAGATCGCGTCGGTTGCGAACGCGGCCGATGCTGGTGAGGTCCGGGCCAAGCTGTCCGCCTCCGTAGCCCAGCTTGTGGCAGGTGTTGCAGGCCGCACGGCGGCTCATAAAGACCTCATGGCCGCGGCGAATATCGCCGCTGGGAAGCGAGGTTAACAGCTGTTCCAGCTGTGCCGTTTGTTCCTCGGCACTGGCATTGATCAACTTCAGCAACGGTTGGGCGGCGGACTGCACAGAGGCAGGGTAGCGCGCAAAGAGCGGCTGCAGGAGGTCAGTTCGCAGGCCTCGCAGACCGCTGGAATCAGGCAGCGCTGCTACCAGTGCCAGACCTCGAGACTCGGATGGATGCTGTTCGAAAGCGGGAAGCAGTCTGGGAAGTTCCATGGGACCGACAATCGCTGCGACTTCGATAAGCTCCTGCACCTGATCTTCGGTCAGGCTGGCGGATGCAAGGCGGGAAGCGGCTGAGGTGCGTTGCTGGAGTGGCAGGTCCGGGTTCAGGTTGCTTTTCAGTAGGCTGAAGACATCTGGTGACAATGGAATTCCCGGTCCGGCAAGTTCCAGTGCCTGCAGTCGAAGTTCGGCGGGGAGCGAGGGCCTCCTGGCGAGGGTCAGGAGTGACTGGCGGAGCGCCGCGTGGCCCTCTTTTGGCTGGGGCAGACTGCGAGCAGCGTTGAGCAGTGCAGGCAGCGCTGTTTCGGAGGTCGCAGGCAGAAGTGCGGCGATGGCTTCAAGCCATCCGGCGGGTGCAGCAGTCAGTCCCCCGGCAGCGATGGATTCCAGAATAATATTCAGTGTCTCTGGCTGGGACGTCGCATCCACCGCGGCAGCGTTGCGAAGAATGTCGAGAGTGAGTGCCTGAACGGGCGGAGCTGAGAGCAGGCTTGACAGCAACTGAACCAGAACTTCCCGCTGACTTTCCGGGAGTTTCGAAGCCTGCTGCAGATTTGTGTCAAGGAATTCTGCGAGCGGTGTACCCCAGTCGAGGTGTCGGCGGGCAATCCAGACAGCAGCCGCGCGGACAGCTGAGCTGGGATGTGTCATTCGCGGGATCACATCCTGCGGGGTGAGCTGGCTCCCGGGAAGACATTCGAGAGCAGTCAGACTGGCGCGGATGGCGGAGGCGTTGCTGAGCTGGAGTCCTCGCCGAATGGCACCAGAATCGCCGATTTCGAAGAGCGCATAGATGAGTTGATGTTCGCGGATACGGGCGGATGCGTCGAAAGGAGCTCCAGTGGAATCGATGCGTCCAGGGGGCAGGCTGCTGATCAGGTCAAAGAGAGCCGTTGCTGCGGCAGGCTGCTTCAGCCGTCCGATAGCCTCAATGGCAGCTCGAGCAGGACCCGCTTCATCAGCTGCGGCCATTTTCAGTAGGGAGTCCAGTGCCGGCTGATGTCGAAACAGGCTGACGACGTGGGCGGCAGACTGACGGACCGCTGGATTGCTGTCCGTGAGGGCGGTGGATGCGAGGCTGCCCGCCTCTGGCAGGTCGATACCAGCCAGAGTCCAGAGGGCGCGGCGACGGACAGCGGCGTCAGGGGAATTCCTGAGTGTCGCTGTGAGGGGTTCGAGTGCAGCGGACTTCAGCTGTCGCAGGCCTGCCGTGGCGCGTCGCTGCACAAACAGCCGCGGATCAGCAAGCCGGGCCGCAAGTTCGCCTGGAGAAACGTTGTCGGTCCACGGGAGCTGCAGGCCGAGCGGGTCAGCAGGCGAATTGCTGCCGCGGCGGCGAATCCGGTAAATCGCTCCCAGTACATCCGGTTTTGCAAGCTGTGAAGTGGGGCAGCAGACCTTATACCAGCCACCCGTATCGACAACGAGCAGACTGCCGTCGGCATCCTCGAAGACATCCGTGGGATGAAAGTCGGGATGATCACAGGCCAGCAGATCCGTATCAACAGTTTGATACGTGGGGCCATCAGGCACCAGCTGATGTCGCACCACTTTATGCAGGTTGAAATAGCAGGCGAATAAGGATTGATCGTGACCACCCTGGAAGAGCTGTTCACTGCCGGCGATCAGACCGCAGGGGGCGGCAGCACCCTGATGGCAGAGAACCGGCATCACGTCGCCGGTCATTGGATGAGCATAGATGGAGGGATGCTTCTTGCCATAAACACCGCCGTAGATGGCGTGAATCAGACCGTCCCGGCGACCAGCTTCGGGATTCTGAAAAAACGTGCAGCTGAGAAAACGTTCGCCGTTGTTCAGGAAGGCGACATTGACCGGGTTATCCATGCCGCCAGTCAGCACAACTTCGCGTTCGCTGCCATCGGGGCGCGAGCGGAAGATGTGCGAGGACTGTGTGATCAGCTGGCGACCGTCGGCCAGCGAATGCTGCTGTTCCGCAAATGCCCCTTTGCACCAGTAGAGCCGACCGTCGAGTCCGAGGTAGGGACCGTGCAGATCGTTACCGCAGCCTGTGAGTGTTCGCCCGTCATGCCAGACTTCACGGCGGTCGGCGATACCGTCGTCGTTGTCATCAGTGAGCTTCCAGATCTCCGGGGGTGCCGCGACATACAGTGAACCCTGAAACCACTGGCAGCCTTCGGGGAACATCATGCGATCGGCGAAAAGCGTGCTGCGGTCATACACTCCGTCGCCGTCTGTATCCTCAAGGCGTCGAATGCGATGCGGTTTCTGTGCCAACTGCTGTTCGGCACGCTCCGTCATGCCACCGGAATCCGTGACGTAGAGTCGTCCCCGCTCGTCACGAGAAACTGCGATCGGGCGTTCGGCGAGATGTGAGGGAACAGCCAGTGAAACTTCGTAGCCCTCGGCCACCCGCAGCAGTCGATCACCAATTTTTACTTCGGTGCCCGGAAGAACTGGTGGCAGCGGTAAAGTCTGGGCAGACGTTATCGTGGCTGTCATCAGCACGATCAGAAGCAGAAACAGTGGTTGGGGGTTCATGGCGGCAGCTTTCGCAAGTCAGGACAAATATCGATTCCCTATCGTAATCTGATCGCCATCTGAACGCCAACGCAATCGGACCCGTGTGCGGTGCGGGATTTCACTTGGTTGCCCGCAGACAGTAGAATGCGTCTACCATGAACCGTCCCGGTCAGCCACTTGTTGTTTCACGTTCACAGGAGCCGCATTGATGGACGTCCAGCTCTTTCGCGTTGGCAGAATCTTCAGGGTGGCCATGCTGGCGACGCTGCTTTCCGTGGCCGCGACGATTGTTCACGCAGCCCCGCTCCCAACTGCAACTGCTCCCCCAACAACCCCGCGCAACCTCGTCTTCATTCTGATCGACGACCTTGGCTGGGCTGACCTCAGCTGCAGCGGCAGCACCTTTCACGAAACTCCAAATCTGGACAAGCTCGCAGCCACCGGCATCCGCTTTACCCACGCTCTCGCCGCCTGCCCGGTCTGCTCGCCAACCCGTGCGAGCATCCTCACCGGTCGACATCCGGTGCGAGTTGGCATCACCGACTGGATTCCGGGAAATCGCCCTTCTGCGAACTCAGACAGACGATTTCTTCACGTGGCCGACCGTGACTCACTCGCGCTGGAAGAAACCACGTTGGCAGAAGTCCTTCGCAGTGCCGGCTACCAGACATTCTTTGCCGGCAAATGGCACCTTGGCTCAACAGGTGCTCTGCCTACCGATCAGGGTTTCGATTTTAATCTGGGAGGTGCCGACTACGGCCAGCCACCTGGCGGCTATTACGCGCCCTGGAAGAATGCTTTTCTCAACGAACACCGCCCAGGCGAATACCTCACAGAACGCCTGACAGAAGAATGCATTCGCTTTCTTGAGAAACGAGATCGTAATCGTCCTTTTTTCCTCTTCCTGTCGCACTACGACGTGCACACACCGATTCACTCGGCTCCAAAACACATTTCGAGTTTTCAGCAGAAGCGGGAAACCCTCGGAGCCGGTCCCCCGTCCATCACCGAGCGTCGCGGAATGTCAAATGCACGTCAGGACAATCCGCAGTACGCATCGATGGTGGCAGCGATCGATGAGAGTGTTGGCAGCATCGTGGCGGAACTGAAAACACAAGGCTTGCTGGAATCGACAACGATCGTCTTCACCTCGGACAACGGTGGCCTGTGCACATTGAAGCGTCCCGGGCCCACCTGCAATCTGCCACTGCGTTCCGGGAAAGGCTGGTTGTATGAAGGTGGAATTCGCGTGCCGCTGATTGTGGCTTCACCGGAAATCACAAATCCCGGTCGAGTCTGCAGTGATCCTGTGCTGAGCACCGACTATTTCCCTACATTTCTGGAACTTGCCGGACTGCCACCGCGCGGCGACCTGGCGGTGGATGGTCAGAGCTATGCAGGGGTGCTTACTGGCAGGCCGCTGAAGCAGCAGCGGCCGCTGGCCTGGCATTACCCACATTATCACGGATCAGAATGGACCCCGGGTGCTGCGCTGCGAGATGGCCACTGGAAACTGATCGAATTCTACGAAGATGGTGACGCCGAACTGTACTATCTGGCAGATGATCCGGGTGAGCAGCGAGACCTTTCGGAGGCGAATCCGGAGCAATTGCAGAAAATGCGGGCTGCACTGACTGCGTGGCAACAATCTGTCAATGCCATCATGCCGGAGCCGAATCCGAACTGGAAACCGGAGTAACTGCGGGCGAATTGCGGGCTGAGGTGCCGAGACTGAGTCAGACAGCGGCCAGCTGCACGTCTTCCAGATCACAGGCGTCAAACGGATCCGTCCAGAAATCAGTGCCGTCGTCGGGGTCCTCGATGTGCAGTTGTACCAGGCCGCCTTCCGCAGCCACGACCGTTACAATGAAGCGGTCAACACGAACTGAATCACCGGGAACGAGATCGAGCTGGTGAAGTTGCATGGAGAATCGGCTGCCTGTGAAGAGAAGAACGCCACCTGACTGTGCGAGCGATCAAGGGTGATCGGGGTGAGCAGAGCTTGCAGGAGAGGAGGCGAGGAAGAGAGGACAGCACAGCAGAGACAATGGCCTGGCAGACGAGCTGACGGGAGTGTGGATCAAAGAGCAATTGTCTTCGGTGCTGGAAAGCTGGGCGAGTTTATAACGCGGAATCGCGGCTTCATCAATCGCGACCGCCTTCTCTCTGAGAAATCTTACTGGACCTTTTTTTCTGAAGCAGTTTTTTGCCCCGCAGACTTTTCTTTGAAGAAAAAATCCGTAACGCGAATTTTCTCCTGCCCCGTAAACTTTTGATGTCTGCACTTCGCTCCCTGCTCACCTGCCGATACAACAACGAGGTCGTTCCAACACAATCCGCTCCTCATTTTCACGTCGCCACAGCCACACACACACCCGAATCATGACATCCAGCACCAACCCATTGCTCACAGAATCCGGTCTGCCACCCTATGACCGCATTCGACCGGAACACGTTCAGCCCGGCGCCACAGAAATGCTGGAACGCTGCCGACAACTCCTGCAGCACGCCGAACACACCCCGGCCGGCTCCTGGCAGTCACTCATGGAGCCGCTCGAAAAAATCGATATCCTCTTCGAATACGGCTGGGCACCCGTTGGACACCTGCTTAGTGTCGCCAACTCCGATCCGCTTCGCGAAGCTCACGATGCTGTTCTTTCCGATGTCGTCAACTTCGGACTGGCTTTGCGACAAAGCGAAACCGTTTATCGGAAATTGCTTGACATTCGCAGGTCAGCCGAATGGATGGGATTCAGCAGCTCACGGCAACGGATCATCACTCGCATGATTCAGTCCGCTGAACTCTCGGGAATCGCCCTGCAGGGTGCTCAGCGCGAGCGATTCAACGTCATCGAGCAGGATCTTTCGCAGCTCGGTTCAGACTTCTCAAATAATCTGCTCAACGCCAACAAAGCATGGTTTCTGGACCTTCACCAGCCGTCCGATGCCGACGGCCTCCCGGAAACGCTCCGCCGCGTCGCCGCAGCAGCATGGTCCGCCGCCCCCGAGCACAAAGACAGTCCGACGGCAACGGCCGCCAACGGACCATGGAGAATCACGCTCGATACTCCTTCCTTCAGCCCCTTCATGGAACACTGCCGCAAACGCGAACTTCGCGAGACCGTCTATCGAGCGTGGATCACCCGCGCATCCTCCGGCAACTTCGACAATTCCCCACTGATCACTCGAATTCTTCAGCTCCGCAGAGAACAGGCTCAACTGCTCGGCTTCGACAGCTTCGCTGATCTCAGCCTCACACGCAAAATGGCCGGTGACACCGCTGCCGTACAACAGATGTTCGACCGCCTCCTGCAGGCTGCCTTCGACCCCGCCAAAAAAGAACTCGAAGAACTCACCGAATTTGCACAGGCCGCAGGACACCAGGGCACACTTTCGCACTGGGACGTCGCCTTCTGGGCTGAACGCATGCGGGAGGAACGCTTTCAGTTCACTGAAGAACAACTACGCCCGTGGTTTTCTCTTGACCGCATTCTTGATGGTCTCTTCCAGCTCGCACAAACGCTCTTCGGCATCCGTATTCAACGGGCCGACAGTGCCGCACCGACATGGCACGAAGATGTGCGGTTCTACGAGGTCTATGATGAGCAGGACCGACATATCGCAGGCTTCTACCTCGACCCCTTCTCTCGCCCCCACAACAAACGTGGCGGCGCGTGGATGAACGACTGCGTCACTCGGTCCGCAGGTGCGTGTGGCGTCCGCCTTCCCGTTGCTCACCTCGTCTGTAACAGCACTCCACCAGCCGCCGGTGTTCCCTCGCTCATGACCTTCCGCGAAGTTGAAACGCTCTTTCATGAATTCGGACACGGTCTCCAGCACATGCTCACCACCGTCGATGAACGAGATGCCGCAGGCATCAACGGCGTCGAATGGGACGCTGTCGAACTCCCCAGTCAGTTCATGGAAAACTGGTGCCTCCACCGCGAAACCCTGATGAATATGGCTCGCCACTATCAAACCGGAGAACCGCTCCCGGAAGATCTCTACCAGAAACTTCGCCGCGCGAAAACGTGGCGAGCCGCCAGCCAGCTCCTGCGACAACTGCAGCTGGGCATGACTGACATGGCGCTGCATCATGGATTTGATCCCTCGAATGATGATTCCCCATTCGACGCGGAACGCCGAGTGCTCTCCATCACCAGCCTCCTGCCACCGCTCCCCGAAAACCGATTTCTCTGTTCTTTTCAACATATTTTCTCCGGCGGATATGCTGCCGGGTACTACAGTTACAAGTGGGCCGAGGTGTTGAGTGCGGATGCGTTTGGTGCGTTCGAGGAAGCCGGACTGGAGAATTCCGCCGCCGTCCGCGAAATCGGCCGCCGCTTCCGCGACACCATCCTCGCTCAGGGCGGCAGCCGCCACCCGCTCGAAATCTATCGCGATTTCCGCGGCCGCGATCCCGACCCACAAGCCCTCCTCCGACACTGCGGACTCCACAGTTCTCAGCAGAAAGCAGCAGACGAGCCGCTTTCCTTCTGACACAACCGCTCAGGATTTCCCATGCAGCACCCTGCAGACAAAAAATTTGATGTGATCGTCCTCGGCACCGGACCAGGCGGAGAAGGTGCCGCCATGGAAACCACCAAACAGGGCAAACGCGTGGGTGCCATCGAACGCATGCCCCGCATCGGGGGCGCCTGCACACATCTTGGCACCATCCCCAGCAAGTCGCTCCGCGCAGCCATCTACCGCCTCATGGACGTCAACTCTTCACCCATCTTCCGACAACTGAATATCAATCTCGAAATCAGCTTTCGTGACCTCCGCCGCAGCGCTCAGACTGTCATTGACCAGCAGGTCAATATGCGCCGCAGCTTCTACGATCGCAATGATGTCGAAGTCCTCGCCGGACAGGCCCACTTTCTCGATCCCCATCGCGTTCAGGTCGAACACGAAGACGGCAGTACCACCATCGCCACTGCTGAACACTTCATTATCGCCACCGGCTCACGCCCCTATCGGCCACCCGATGTTGACTTCAGCCACCCCCGTGTCTTCGACAGCGACACCATTCTGAACCTTCCTGAAACACCCAAATCCATGACGATTTATGGTGCCGGCGTCATCGGCTGCGAATATGCATCCATGTTCCGAAACCTCAACGTCAAACTCAATCTCGTCAACACCCGCGCCCGCATGCTTGAATTTCTCGATGACGAAATCTGCGATGCCCTCGCCTATCACATGCGCGATACCGGCGTTCGCATCCGCCACAACGAAACCTTCGATCGACTCGAAGCCTTCGATGATCACGTTGTCGTGCATCTCAAGTCCGGAAAACAACTCAAAAGCGATGTGCTTCTCTGGGCCAATGGTCGCACCGGTAACACCGAAGGACTGGGACTCGAAAACACCGGTATCCAGCCCAACCACCGCGGACAACTCGATGTCAACGAAAACTTTCAGACAACTCAGCCCCATATCTATGCAGTCGGAGACGTCATCGGAGTTCCCGCGCTGGCCAGTGCGGCCTATATCCAGGGACGTTACGCCGCCCGACATCTGGGTGATGCCGGTTCAGACAAATTTCGCATCGCCGATATCCCAACAGGCATCTACACCAGTCCGGAAATCAGCAGCATCGGACGCACAGAACGCGAACTCACTGAAGCCTGCGTGCCCTACGAAGTTGGACACTCCAGCTTCAAAGCTCTCGCACGTGCCCAAATCATGGGCCGCCCCATCGGCATGCTGAAACTTCTCTTTCACCGCGAAACTCTCGAAATCCTCGGTGTGCACTGCTTCGGTGTGAATGCCAGCGAGATTATCCACATCGGACAGGCCATCATGACGCAGCCTGCCCCCAACAACTCTCTGCTTTACTTCATCAATACCACCTTCAACTATCCCACCATGGCTGAAGCCTATCGAGTCGCGGCTCTGAATGGCTATAACCGCATTCACTGAAGGTCATTCTGATGATTTCTTCCTGCCACGGCCACGCACAGATGCTGTGGGTGCTGCCGACGGCACCGATGCGACCGCAGCCTTGGCCGCAATGTGCTGCGCAATCGAGGACAGGAGCGCGTCCGCAGTGTTCTCTGTTTTAGAGACTGTTCGCGCTGAAGCCGAACCTGCAGCCGCCCGCTTTGTGACGGTTTTTTTTCCGGCCCGCTGCCTTGTCCCGGCTGGCTTCGCTGCAACACCGGGCGACGCGCTCGCAGCAAAGCCCGAGGGCGTGGCGGTTGAACGTACGAGAGCCTTTTTCTTTCCAGCTTTGCGACGCGGTGCTGCTTCAGTCGTGGGCGGCGTCGCCTGAATTTGCGTGGTGAAATCAGTCCCCGCAGCAAGGTCAATTCCAAACAGTTGACCCAGATCGTCCGTTTGCAGTTCGCTGGATCCTCTGGACGACAGTTCGCGATCAAGATTCTCGGCGGACGTCGCGTGGGCCACAAGTTCCTGATGATCAACACCGCGGAGTACGAACAACAGCTCCGGCTGATGATCAAGCTTCGCACCAATCGCGTAAATCACAGCAGCCAGATGTTTGCAGCAGCGTGAACTGTCGGGGCAGTCGCACGTCATCTGCATTTCGCCGGCAGATGGAAACAGCCCCGTACGGGTGCTGGTGAGCAGTTCCATGAGGCCTTTCGAAAACTTTCCGGCCAGCAGATCAATCAGCGAATCTATGCTGGCCGTGCAGGCACTGCGGAGCTTCTTCCAGCGGACGTCCGGAAGCTGGGTGAAGCGAATGTCGATGAAGTACGGTTCTGAACCGGCGACGATGGCTTCAACCTTCCCCTTTGTGATGAACAGGTCCACCACAGAACCGTTGCGAAGGTAGGTCACGCCGCGGGGCAGACGGTTGTCGTAATCCTTCCATGTTTCCAGATGATCACACCATGCTTTGCCCCAGAAAGTGGACGCTATCACACGGCCACTGACAGTGACTGGCTGCGGAATGCGTCCCGCGGACTTGGCTCGCTTTTTTGCCAGTTCAGTTGCCTCGCGATGCCTGGTGGCCACCGGAACGTAGGGCGCCCAGCGCTGTGACCATACCATAGAGTGTTCCTGGTTCATTCCTTTACCACGCTGAGGAACAAAGTCTTTGTCCCGGGATTCAACATGGCCTGCCCGACTTATAAAGCATTCCTCGTTTTCCGGCAAATGCGCCGACCGCTTCAGTCCTCGATTGCGGATCGCGACAGATCCAGCGCCACAAAGTCCATCAGCTCCCGATCACTCATCTCCGTCAGCAATGTTTCGGAACCATCACCAAGAATGTCAGCGGCGAGTGCCTGTTTGTCTCGAAGGATCTCGTCTATCCGCTCTTCCAGAGTTCCTCGACAGACGAATTTCTGCACCAGTACGCTGCGGTGCTGCCCAATTCGAAACGCGCGGTCCGTTGCCTGATTCTCCACCGCCGGGTTCCACCAGCGATCGAAATGAATCACCTGTGATGCAGCCGTAAGATTCAGTCCGGTTCCACCAGCCTTGACCGAGATGACGAAAAAGGCCAGATCCTCCTGCTCCTGAAATTGCTGCACCAGTTTTTTGCGTTTGGCCACCGGCACCTGCCCGTGCAAAGTCAGCCCCTCGCGACGAAAGACCACCCTCAAAAACTCGGCCAGCGGTTCACACTGGGTCTGGAACTGAGTGAACACAAGCACTTTTTCCTGGCGTTCCGCAATGGATTCGCAGAGCGTCTGCAGAAGCTGGAACTTGCCACTGTCCTCAGGCCGAAAATCCGGCTGATTCAACAGCAGCGCAGGATGATTGCAGAGCTGCTTCAGACGCATCAGCATGGAAAGCACCAGCCCGCGCCGCTGCATGCCATCAGACCGCTTCAGCTGTTTCCCGATGTCCTCCACAATCTGCTGATACAACGCCGCCTGTTTGGGCGACAAACCACACTGCACCGTGATTTCTGTTTTGTCCGGCAGGTCCGGCGCAATGCCCGGATCCGTCTTCATTCGCCGCAATATACAGGGACGCACCAGCCTGCGAATGGCTGCTGCGGCCGTCGCATCCTGACTTCGGGACATCCGCTTCACATAGTCGCCGAACTGTTTGAGATTTCCCAGCAAACCCGGATTGCAGAAGTCGAACAGTGGCCAAAGATCTCCCAGCTGGTTTTCGACTGGCGTGCCAGTCAGCACCACTCGGGATGTCGCCCTGAGTCGCCTCGTGGCCTTCGACTGGCTGGAGCCCGGATTTCGAATGGTCTGGGCTTCATCCAGCACCGCCAGTTGCCATTGAATCTGAAACAGCCACTCCGCACGACGGACCACCTGATAGGTCGTCACCACAACATCAATGTCACGAAGTGCCGCAGCCGGATTCTGCTCCAGCTGCTGCAGTGTTTCAAGTGGACATTCAGAACGATGGGCAACGATCGCCCGCAGCTGCGGCGCGAATCGTTCCAGTTCCTGCTTCCAGTTGCCAAGAAGTGATGCAGGCACCACCAGCAGACAGTGCTGTCCCACACCCTTAGCCGCCGTCCTGTCGGCAGCCTTCAGCCGCAGCATCAAATCAATCACCTGAATCGTCTTGCCCAGCCCCATGTCATCCGCAAGGCACGCGCCAAGTCCCAGCTGCAGCATTTTCCAGAGCCAGCGGACCCCGTTCGCCTGATACGGACGGAGCGTCGCTGCCAATCCTTCACCAGGCTGACAATTCAGTACTCCCGCAGGATCTCGCAGCTCCTGAAGCGTCTGCTGCAGCCACTGACCGGCAACCACACCCGCCCAGCGGTCAGCCGAATCGGACTCCAACAACTCCCTGCCCTGCAGTCGAGTCCCGGCCAGCAGACGCATCCCCTCAAGCAGGGTGATGCCATCAGAATGCTGCTCTCTCAGACTCTGCCACTGCTGCATGGCTTCCCTGAGCTTTTCTGAACTGACCTCCACCCACTTGCCCCGAAGCAGCAGCAGGCCTTCACCCGCAGCCAGCAGTCTGCGACGCTCTTCCGCCGTCAGTGGCATCCCGTCAATTGCCAGATCCACGGAAAAATCCAGCAGCATATCGAGACCCACACCTGCCGGACGGCCGTTGCCAATCCGCACCTGCACGGCCGGTCGAGTCGCGCGGCGGGCAGACCACCAGTCCGGAACCCGTACGATCAAACCCGCCTGCTCCATCTTTGGCACGGCCTGCAGAAAAGCCCACGCCTGATCTGCCGTCCACGCCTGCGGCCGGAATATGGCCCGTGTACTCAGGAGCTTCTCGATGATGTCACAACGAGCTGCCGCTTCTCGCACCGGAATCAGCAGCTCAGCAAGCATCTGCTGTTCTTTTTCTGCAGCGAAATGCCTGAGCGCCTCCGCCAGCGGCAAATGCTGAACCTGCGAACGGTTTGAAAGCCGACTCGCCCACGTCGCCAGAAACGCAAACGGACGCTCCGGATCTCGCTTGTTCTCCGCCAGATGCAGCGTGACTCGCCCAAGCAGGTGCAGGTCCGGATTCAGACGCTGCAGCAGTTCACGACAGCCGTTCGGTAACCCTCCGGCCCTGACCGCAAACTCCTCAAGTACTTCGTGCCAGAGATTCTGAAGGAGCTGCACAGTGAGAAATTCGAGTCCACGCATCGGAGGTGCAGCCTCGATCACTGCAGTCAGCTCAGCCTCTGTCGGTGACTCAGGAAACGGCGGTCGCGCAGATCCGCTGCTCCGACTGCCCTGACGTACCCACGCCTCCAGCTGCTCGAAACGCTCTTCATCCAGCTTCGCAGGACTCTGCACAATCCGCCGGCTCCAGTTGCGCCAGAAGACCAACGGCAGCGGGAGCGCCGATGCCTGCACGATCGCAGCCAGACACAGCAAACCCGAAGCACTCGATTCGCCAAACGCAGCTGCCACTCCCTCCGCCAGAGACTCCTCAATCAGACATTCAGACCATGCCGCTTCAGTTGACCTGTCAAGTTCACAGAGCAGTCGGCCTGAAGGAGCGATCAGGAGTTGCAGTTGCATTGAGGATGCTTTGTCGATTTCATACTGAGGGCTGAAGAGTCTCTTCCAGAGTCGCCGCGATCATCCCTTTCTGCGGTCAATCACGTCAGCACTCAGGCCACTGAATGTGTTCTCTGCCAGCGACACTGCACCGACTTCAGCCGCAATCCTTATCCCCACCCGCTGCGCTGGCTCACGCGTCTCTCGTAGAGTATTGCCGCTGAACGTCAAATCGCGGACCCGCCCCATGACCTCGATCGCCACTCCGTCCACGCCACCACTGTTCTCAATGACGTTGCTTTCCAGTACGTTGCGATTCGGCCAGAAATCCTGTCCACGGTCTTCGTTCCGGAATAACACCCCGAACTGACCACTGTTGCGAATCACATTCCGCCGCATCACATTGTCCGTGTCGTTGTGCCCAATTGAAACTCCGTAGAGCCGGTTGTCCGCGATCTGATTGCCCTCAGCCAGTCCATACTTCACACCCCAGCACCAAAACAGCCCCTGACTGTTCCGCTCAAGCCGATTATTCAGAATCACTGGCCGCTGAGAACCGGATCCAGGATGCACACCAAGATCGGCGTTGTCGTGCGAATGGCAGTCTTCCACGCGAACGTCATGACAAATCTGAAAACTGATGCCGTCGCCGTTGTTATTCCGAGCCGTCACGCGGCGAATGACATAGCGGTTGCAGTCCTGCAGAAAGATACAGCCCCCGTAGTTGCCATCGAGGTGCTCTGTCTGACTGCGGTTGCCGTCAAGCGTCAGGTTTTCAATCAACACGTCCGCTGTGTATTCGCTGGTGAGCAGCGGATAGAGCGTCGAGCAGGTGGGTTTGCCGGACAGCCAAAGGTTCTCGCGGAGACCGTTATTCAGACGAAACCGCTTACCACTGCGTGCGGTGAGTGTTCGCTTGATGATCGTGGCCGCTCCGTTATGCGGATTCACCGCCCGCAGAAGGACTCCGTCACCAACCTGAAATCCCGCAGCATCCGCCAGCGTGATTTCCTGGTCGTACCAGTCCGAGTCTGCAGCGATCTGCGTGGTGACAGATTCGGGGCGAGTGAGTATCGAGTCGGTACCGCTTCCCACCAGTCGCACTCCGGAAGGCAGAACGACGGAATTGCGGAGCTTCCAGGTGCCCGGCAGCAGTCGCACGGTGCCCCCGCCGTTGCGGGCCGCGCTGTCCACTGCAGCCTGCAGCACCCGCTCAGTCGTACCAGAAAAATCACCTTCACCACCGCGGACTCCCACGGTGATCGTCAACAGCTCGTCCCATGCCGGCTCGTGTCGATCATCACCGTCCGTTGCCCGAGGATTCGCGACGCGCGGCGGATCCTGAGCTGAACCGTGTGGCATTGCGGCAACACCGCACGCCCCGGCAAACAGGCTCGCCGTAAACAGACGTCGTGAGCAGTGAACAGACTGTAAATGCATCGAAGCATTCCTCCAAAAAACCGAAGTTCTGCAGGGCCGGCATCGCTTAACAGGCGAAAAAATTTTTCGCATCAGTGGAATTTTCAGACCACCGTCGCGGAGCTGTGGGATTGGCTGCAAATAGTACTGACTGCCGCCCCTCCAGAGCCAGCCAGCCGGAACGATTTCACCCAGGTCGGTGGGAAACGCGTGGGTTTCCAGAGATTCTCATCGGAGTTCACAAAAAATAGCCCCGGTTGTGGCACATGACTTTCTTATGTGCACAGAAAGCCCGCCGTCACAGCGCCCCCCCCTGTTCCTTCCGGTCCCCTCTCGACTCCCGCTGTTTTCACGGACAACCACCATGATCACTCAACTGCTCCAATCCATTCGCACCCTCACTTCCGGAAACACTCGCCGCCGGCAGAACCGTGCAAAATTCTCCAGCGCTACTCAGATTCAGTCGCTCGAAGATCGCCAGCTGCTTGCCGCTGCCGTTGTCCACTCATGGAATGACATCACATTACAGGCTATTCGCGACGAGCGACCTGCTCCTCCCGTGGCCTCCCGTGCCCTCGCTATGGTCAGCACTGCGGTCTTCGATGCTGTGAACTCCATCGATGGTCGCTACCAGTCATACTCCGGCGTTGCTGCTGTGTCCCCACTGGCATCAACCGAAGCCGCTGCCGCTTCGGCCGCCCGCGATGTCCTCGTCAGCCTCTTCCCTGCCCGCACCGCAACCTTCGACGCTGCACTCACAGCTGCACTTGCAACCCTGCCCGTCGATGCCAACACCACAGCTGGTGTCAATGCCGGAAAAACAGCTGCGACCAGCATCCTCGCTCTGCGTACAGGTGATGGCAAAGATACACCCTCCTCCTATGTTCCCTCCGGTCTCAACGGACGCTGGGCTCCCACAACAACAGGTGTCAATGCCGTCCTGCCGCAATGGGGCGGCGTCAAGCCGTGGGCGATGACCATCGGCAGCCAGTTCCGCCCACTGTCTCCTCCGGGAATCGAGACCACGAAATACTCCTCCGCGTTTGCCCTTGTCCGACAGCTCGGTTCAAATGCCAGCACCGTTCGCAATGCCGATCAGACTGCCACTGCCTTCTTCTGGGCTGGTGGCCCGGGAACTGCCACTCCCCCCGGCCAGTGGAACATGATCGCTCACACAGTCGCCGAACAACAGGACCTTTCCACTCCCGAAGCCAGTCGCATGTACGCGCTCCTGAATATCGCGCTGGCCGACGCCGCCATTTCATGCTGGGACGCCAAGTATACCTATGACTACTGGCGGCCTGTCACTGCCATCCGAAACGGCCTCACTGACGGAAACGCCGGTACCCCCGGCGATGCTGCATGGACACCACTCCTGACAACTCCCTCATTTCCATCCTACACTTCCGGACACAGCACCTTCAGCAGTGCTGCCGCCTCTGTACTGGCCGCCTTCTACGGTACAGATACCATTCCCTTCACGGCGACATCTGAAGTTCCAGGCGTCGCTAACCGCTCGTTCCGATCCTTCACCGCTGCTGCCAACGAAGCGGGTATGAGCCGCATCTACGGCGGCATTCACTTTGGCTTCGATAACAAGGCTGGACTGACCGCCGGCCGCGCAATCGGAAACTGGGTTGCATCCCGCATGATTCCCATGCAGTCCGCAGCACGCATTGTCGGCGGCACTCTTCAGGTATTTGGCTCAAATGCGATTGATAACATCGCGGTCCATGTCGGCGCAGCCGGCATCAACGTCGTCGTCAATCGACTGACACTTCTCACCGTTCCCGCCGCGACTGTCACCAGCATCTTTGTTGATGCCGGATCCGGCAACGACCTCGTTACTATCGCCGCAGGACTACAGATTTCCGCCGTACTCAACGGCGGTGCCGGTAACGATCGACTGATCGGTGGTGCTGGTAATGACCGACTCCTCGGTGGCACCGGTAACGATAACCTCCTCGGTGGAGCCGGTGACGACTTCCTCGATGGAGGCTTTGGTGACGATACACTCAATGGACAGGCCGGTAACAACAACCTCATCGGTGGACTGGGCAACGACGTGCTCTTCGTTTCCCGAACCCTTGACATCTTCGATGCCGGTCCGGGACGTAATCGCATCCTGTTCAGGTAAGGCACGAAGAATGTTTCTCAAGTCGCCGCCGGAGGTCCGGCGGCGACGATTTCCGGATCGACCGCATCCGCATACTTTTCAAAGTTCCTCCGAAAGCGTTCAGCAAGTTTTCGGGCTGTCGCTTCGTACGCTGACGAGTCCCGCCAGGAAAGTGCCGGCTGCAACATCTCCTGAGGGACCCCGGGGCAGGCAGCGACTACGTCCAGACCCATAATCGCGTCACGCACAACCGGAGCACTCGCAAGCGTACCCGAGTGAATGCCGTCGATAACCGCACGAGTAAATCGCAGCGGCATACGACTGCCAGTGCCAAAGGAACCTCCGGACCAGCCCGTATTCACCAGCCACACCCGAGCACCGAACTTGCGGACCTTCTCCGCCAGAAGCTTCGCATACACTCCCGGATGCCACACAAGGAATGGCCCCCCGAAACAAGGTGAAAATGTCGCCTCCGGTTCGTTCACTCCCATCTCCGTGCCTGCAACCTTCGCCGTGTATCCGCTGATGAAGTAGTACATGGCCTGTTCGGGAGTCAGTCGAGCAACCGGGGGCAGGACACCGAAGGCATCACACGTCAGAAAAATAATGTCGGTGGGGTGGCCGGCCACGCAGGGAATGCGAGCGTTCCTCATGTGTTCTATCGGGTAGGCGCCGCGAGTGTTCTGAGTGATCGATGTGTCGTTGAAGTCCACATGACGATGAGCCCTGTCATAGACCACATTTTCCAGCACCGCCCCAAACCGCAGGGCTTCAAAGATCTCCGGCTCGCTTTCCCGCGTGAGGTACACTGCCTTCGCGTAGCAGCCACCCTCAATGTTGAAAATACCAGTGTCCGACCATCCGTGCTCGTCGTCACCAATCAGGTAACGCCGCGGGTCAGCTGAGAGTGTTGTTTTTCCAGTACCGGAAAGGCCGAAGAGTACTGAAGACTGGCCGGTCTGGCGGTCGCACGTGGCGGAACAGTGCATCGACAAAATGCCACGCGATGGCAAAATGTAGTTCATGTACGTGAAAACAGCCTTTTTCATCTCACCCGCGTACTCTGTACCCAGCAGCACCACCTCCCGCCGCTCGATACTCAGGTCCACGCTGGTCCTCGACGTCATACCCGTTGTGTACCGATTCGCCGGAAAGGCTCCGGCATTGTAAATCACGAAATCAGGTTCACCAAACTGTTCCAGTTCCTGGTCCGTTGGCCGGATCAGCATGTTGTGCATGAAAAGTGCGTGGTAAGGACGCGCACAGATGACTCGCACTCGCAGACGCTGCGCCGGGTCCCAGCCTGCGTAGGCATCCACGCAATAGATCCGGGAACGCGTATTCAGGTAATCAATCGCCCGCTCGCGATTGATGCAAAAAGTGGATTCGTCCAGCGGAAAATTGACCGGGCCCCACCAGACACTGGCTTCCGATTCCGGATGCCGCACAACTCGCTTGTCCTTCGGTGAACGGCCCGTCTTTTCCCCGGAATAAGCGATCAGACAACCCGTGTCCGATATGCTGGTCCCCGGCTCATGCCGGATCGCCTCTTCGTACAACCCACCCGGTGACAGGTTGCGACAGATGTCCCGAACAAAAATTCCATGCTGACGGAGCGAAAACTGGCTGTCCACGAAAGAGACTCCTCAAGTCCGAAGAATCGGGCGGCTAGACACTGAAGGGCGGGTGTGAGCGGTGAACGCCGGCGTTGACTAACCGCAGCAGCTGCAGGGTGATCACAACAAAGCGAGTTGCCGAATCGACGAATTCCTGAAATGCAGCACCCGCATTCTACCCCGGACTCGCCCTCTGATGTCAATTGCAGGCACGTCAGGAACCAGTAATGGTCAGACGGAATCGCACTTGAACCCTGAACCGATCCACATCGGACCATTCCCACGCGACACGGCGTGCGGTCGATGTCCATCGGCCGGTAACGTCCCTTGAAGGTGCATGAAGGTGCATGGCACCTGACATGCCATAAGCCGGCAGCAATCACTGCCCACCGCCCTCATTCATCGGCCCCAATCGTCCCATAGGTCCCATAGGTCCCATAACATCCTCGCAGGGGGCACAACGGTGCAGGTGCCACACAACCATGCAGGTGCCATGTACCTTGCGACTTCCTTTGGGGATGCTACTGGATTGCAGCTGTGTTTGCCGCAATGATGGCTGCATACTCCTGCTGCTGCTCCGGCGGCAGAAAGCTGCGGTGAATCAGCTCGATTGATCCCGAGAGTGCAGAGCACTGGCGATCCAGCACTCGTCGGGCGGCCTTCTCGGGAATGCCGCAGTACTCCGCAAACTGCAGCCAGTGTCCCCGGCGCAGATGTTGATGACGTCCCGGCAGTGGCAGGGCCAGCGGGTCGTCGGGAATCAGCAATCGCGTGCAGACAAGGTCGTAGGCCGGTGTGAGTCGCGTGAATCGGTTTGCGTCGGTGAGCAGTGAGAAGTTCTTCAGATGCATGTCACCGTTGCCCGACCACCAGACAAACAGCAGCAGCGTGTAAAGTCTGAGCAATTCCACGGACGGCTCACTCACATAGCGGCGGACGATCTTTACGCAGGTTTCAGCAGATGCGTCGTATTGGCTGCGCGCAGGCAGCCCCGCAAGTTGGCAGAAGTCTTCCTGATGCACCTTGCGACCATCGGCCAGACGATCGAACCGCCGCGAGATGAAGGCTGGAGAAGCATCCTTCAACTGGATCAATCCACTGGCTGCGACGGGGATATCCACGAGCCCTGCGAGCAGCGTTGTCAGGTGCTCGTTCTCTGGAAGGCAGGGGTAAACTCCGGTTTGCGGCTTCAGTACATAACGACCGCCCGTGGCAGCCACCTGCAGCGTGGCCCTGTCTGCCGACAGGCTGACGGAGATTTTTTTCTGCACTCCGGAGAGCGACGTGTGGCCGACCATCGCCAGAGCGGCCATGTGCAGGCGACTGGTTTCAAGATCGATGGCAGGGGCGGCCGCAGAATTGAAGAGCGACCGCAGGCAGCGAACATGATAACCACCCTCGCCCCCGCCCTCCTGCAGACAAATCCTGCAGACCCGTGTCATCTGGAATCCTCCAGCGGCACAATCTCAACTGCACCAATGCAGTCAGCACACGTGGCCAGCAGCAGTCCGAAAGAGTCATCCCTGGAGATCTTCAGCTTCTTCGTGGATAACTCCAGCAACCAGCCCTCAGGCAGCAGGTTGTCAAAGAAAGGGTGCAGCCCGTTTGTCACCCACGGATCGAGACGCAGCGGCAATGTCAGCGACACCGGGACGGCGCCCGGAGTCGCCAACCATTCCGCATCATACTGGAACGTGATCTGGGCTCCTGCTTCCACAAGCCGCCCAACGGGACGGCCGTCCAGACGCACAATCGCCTGACGCCGCGTCATGGTTCGTCATCCCGCGGCGCGTCCACAATGCCGATCGTCTTCCCAAACACTGCCAGCACCTTGTTGACCACATCCAGACGCAATGTTGGCTTCGACTGTTCAAGGTCAGAAATGAAGCGTCTGCCAACGCCCGCCAGTTCGCCGAGGACTGTCTGAGAAAACCCGGCCGCCCTGCGGCGAGTGCGGACGAAGTGAGCGAGCGGAGATGGTTGCGGTGCGGACATGCGATAGGGACTATTTGCGCGCGACCGGGGGCAAATTGAGGAATATCTGGCATGCTTATACACCCGCTTCGGCCAGAATTCCACCAAATTGCACCCTAACGGGTGCAATTTAGGGGTTTTCGGTGAGTGGAGAGTCCAAAACGCGGTGCAAACCTGAGCAAATGCGCACGAACGGGAGCAGCATGCGGATCTGAGTCCCGTCTGACGAGAAGAAAATCAAGGCGACAAGACGGCAATTGAACTTTTTGTCGCTGGAATCGACAGTCGTCACCACGCGTTCGTGGGCAGCCTCCTCCCTGACGAAAGAAATTCAGGAAAGTAGACGGCGAAGGAAATTCAGTTGAGTTGAATTTTCCGAAGGAAATGCGGCGTCGTGGTGCCTGGCACTTGTGCACTTGTCCACATCGGACCATTCCCAAGCGATAAGGCGTGCGGTCGATGTCAATCGGCCGGTAACGTCCCTTGAAGGTGCATGGCACCTGACATGCCATAAGCCGGCAGCAATCACTGCCCCCCGCCCTCATTCATCGGTCCCATTCGTCCCATGAGTCCCATAACATCCCCGCGGGGGGCACAA
>Ga0172373_10002702_pt1 | contig 26771 bp, 10 predicted proteins | sample Lak10m_2_FD_114546 | JGI IMG/M metagenome (GOLD analysis project Ga0172373, IMG submission 114546) | Freshwater microbial communities from Kabuno Bay, South-Kivu, Congo - kab_092012_10m | ecosystem: Environmental > Aquatic > Freshwater > Lake | place: Democratic Republic of the Congo...
TTAAGTTGCTGGTCAACAAACTGTCGTTGTCTTGGCGTTTAAATCCCGTCGCTTTAAATGTGAGTTTCGGGTCTATGTCGCCGTAAATCTTTGTTTGTGCATCTGCCAAAATCGCTAGTTCCGCAGGCGTAATCGCTAATTTATTGCCCGTGAACGTGACTTTATAATTTTTCAGGTTTTCGAATTTTCCCGTAATGTCGTAATTTCCTACGTCCTCGCCTTCGAGGCGGGTTAAATTACTGGTCAACAAACTGTCGTTGTCTTGGCGTTTAAACCCTGTTGCTTTAAATGTGAGTTTCGGGTCTATGTCGCCGTAAATCTTTGTTTGTGCATCGACTAAAATCGCCAGTTCCGCAGGCGTAATCGCTAATTTATTGCCCGTGAACGTGACTGTATAATTTTTCAGGTTTTCGAATTTGCCTGTAATATCGTAATTTCCTACGTCCTCGCCTTCGAGGCGCGTTAAGTTGCTGGTCAACAGACTGTCGTTGTCTTGGCGTTTAAACCCTGTCGCTTTAAATGTAAGTTTCGGGTCTATGTCACCGTAAATCTTTGTTTGTGCATCGGCTAAAATCGCCAGTTCTGCAGGCGTAATCGCTAATTTATTGCCCGTGAACGTGACTTTATAATTTTTCAGGTTTTCGAATTTTCCCGTAATGTCGTAATTTCCTACGTCCTCGCCTTCGAGGCGCGTTAAGTTGCTGGTCAATAAACTATCGTTGTCTTGGCGTTTAAATCCCGTCGCTTTAAATGTGAGTTTCGGGTCGATGTCGCCGTAAATCTTTGTTTGTGCATCTGCCAAAATCGCCAGTTCCGCAGGCGTAATCGCTAATTTATTGCCCGTGAACGTGACTGTATAATTTTTCAGGTTTTCGAATTTTCCCGTAATATCGTAATTTCCTACGTCCTCGCCTTCGAGGCGGGTTAAATTACTGGTCAACAAACTGTCGTTGTCTTGGCGTTTAAATCCCGTCGCTTTAAATGTGAGCTTCGGGTCTATGTCGCCGTAAATCTTTGTTTTTGCGTCCGCTAAAATGGTTAATTCAGCAGGAGTGATTGCTAATTCTCCATCGGTGATTTTGAGCGTGTAATTATTTCCTGCATTTAGCGTATCTTTTGTAATGGCATATTTACCTACGTCTTCACCCGCAGCACGTTTTAATTTCCCCGTGAATAAACTTGCGCTATCGGTAAATTTGAAACCTGTCGCTGTGTAAGTTAATTCGGGATCTAAATCACCGTAAATTTTGTTTTTCGTAGCTGCAAGAATCGTTAATTCAGCGGGCGTAATTTTAAATTCTGCAGCTTGATAAGAAACAGCGTAATTTGTGCCAGCAACTAAATTATTTTGGATTTCATAAGTTCCAACATTTTCACCCACAACGCGCGTTAAATTTCCTGTTAAAACATCGCCTGTAATTAAACCCGTTGCCGTGTAAGTAAGAGCAGGTTCAATGTCACCATAAATTTTGGTTTTTTCTTGAGCAACAATTGATAAAGTGGCTGGAGTAATCACCAAACTGCCTGCTTGGTAAATAATGCCGTAACCTAATGGATTGGTGTAATTGCCTGAAACGTTCAATGTATATGTGCCAACATTTTTAGCATCTTGCGGTGTTACCGAATAAACTGCTGTTCCCGTTAAAATTGCTGATGTGTCTCCATTAACAAAACCACTGTTAGAAGGTGTTCCGCTATTGCTAAATGTTGCGCCATCGTAAACTTTTGAAGCTGATGCAGTGACAGTAATTGTCGGTTGTTCACGGTAAAGTGCATAAAGTCCGCTTGTTAAAGCTGTAGCGTAATTTACAGTTGCTTCATCACTGTTATAACGAAAACGCCCAGTTCCCGAACCAATCAGTGACGTTAAACCTGTGCTACCTGAAACGGAACCTGTTAATAATTGTCCTGTCCCGCCCGTTCCCACTGAAACCGTTGGCGTACCTGAAATTAAAATGTTGCCTGTAGTTTGTGTGGTTGCGATTTCGTTTGCGTTCAGTTTTAACGCTGAAGCGGTTGCATTTGTGGTTGAAACATTTTTTGCAATGGTTAAATTACCTGTGCGCGTTGCAATATCGATTATTCCCGTAGTAACCGCAACGCCTTCGGTTGCATCACCCAAAATTAAATCTGCTTGATTTCGATAATTCACACTACCCGTTAAAATGCTTGTCAACGTAGAAACTTGATTATTTGAACTGTTCAAATTAAATGCTGTGCTACCCGAACTGAGTAATTTTAATTTACTCGCTGCTAACGAGAGTTCTGCGCCATCGACTGAACCCATGTTGTTATTTAAGGTAATTGTGTCGGTAGCATTGATTTTAGATAAATTTGCACTCGATATATTTTCTGCATTCATTATAAAAACATTTGCGCCTGTAACGGTTGAATTATCTAAAAACAGGCGCGAGCTATTTAATTGCACATTTCCTGTACCTGCATTGATGTTTGCGCTAATCGTTTCAACGCCTTCTCCCGTGTCGGCGTGTTGTCCATTTAAATAAATCAAACCGCCTGTAGATTCTAAATTCATATTGGCTAAATAAATGCCATCTAAAACACCTGTATAACCTGTTGCAGAAGCGGTGCAACTTATTAGGGTTGAACAATCGCCACCACCTAAAACGATATTGCCGCCAAGTGTGCTAATTGCACTCGGATTATCATCAATCGTGCCTGCTAAAAATTGAATCACACCACCATTTGTAGCGTCGGTATCTGCATTCAAAATCACCGCCCCGCCACCTGTTGTGAGTTGCGTATTAGGTTGTGCTGTAATTGATTTTTTTGCTTTTAAAGTAATTGAATTGCCCGAATTTTTAGTTTTCAGCGTTCCGCTAACATTGACATCATTTCCAGCCGTGACATTGATTTGCCGCGCATTTGTGGTTTTTAAAGTCACATCACCTGTGGTTGCGCTGAAATTTGCGTTGCCATTTGGTGCAAGCGTTGTTGTGCCATTTAAAACGATATTTCCAGCAGTGCTAGTTAAAGTTGAATTGCCTGCTTTGTGTTGACTGAGCGTGATATTGGTTTGTGCGTTTGCGGTTAAATTGCCACCTGTAAGCAATTCATCATTTTGATAACTACCCGCGTCGATTTTATCAATGGCAATTGAACCTGCTGTTGCGGTTAAAGTCACATTTCCAGCCGAACCTGCTGTTCCAGTTGAATATTGATTTACTTTTGAGCTAATTTGCGGATTTGCGCCGTTAATGGAGTTTCCTGCGGAGAGAGAAATCGCGCCACCGTTGCCTGTGTTAATGCCTGTTTGATTATTAAAAACATTGGCTGAAATCGGCGCGTTTAAGATAATGTCATTCGTTGCATTTAAAGTAATTGCGCCTGCATTGGCGGTGCTATTTTCAACGTCTGTTTTTAGTGGTTGGTTAATGACAATATCTTTATTTGCCCCTATTGTGCTAATCGTAACTGCTTGACCATTGGTTGCAAATTCACCATCTAACGTTACGTTACCGCTTTGGTTGGTAATGGTGCTAGCGTTTTTTGCATTGATTTCAGTGAGCGCAATATCACCGCCTGCGCTGTTGGTATTTTGCATTGTGATTGCAACGCTACCTGCATCAACAAAACCATTTGAAGACATGGTAATTTGTGCAGAACCTACATCACGATTTGTTGCGTTTGCCGCTGAATCATTGGCAACTAATGTTAAATTTCCGCTATCGGTTGTGATGCCTGCGTTGATAGCAATCGAGCGACCAGCGATTAAACCTAAATTTCCACCGTTACCGTTTGGATTATCCGCCACAATATCGTCATGCACAGCAATATCGTTGTCTGCTTGCAATAATACATTTGTGCCAATATCAAGCGTACCAGTAATACTATCGGGAGTCATGTAAGACGTAACGGTATCGGTTCCACTGGCTTTTTGCACCGCGATATTTTTCGGGTCAAGTAACAAACTCCCATTTTTTCCATCAGGTGAAGATAAATCCACTTTTCCATCAAAAACTAATTGTTGTTTGCCTGAAATTTCAGCAAAAGCACCTTGCGCTTTGATTTCGCCACGAAATTCGGTTTTTCCATCGGCAATAATTTTGATTTCACTAGGAATGGGCGTATTTGCAGAAATTTTGCTGTTTCTTTCTAATTTAATTTCTTTACTGGCAATCAGTTGAATGTTGCCTTGTTTGTCAATTTGCACGCTGTCTGCGCGAATATCGCCGCTGTGTTTAATTGAACCTGCAAATACATCTACTGCACCACCTTCGGTGAGCAATTTACCTAAATTTAAAACAGTGTTTTCTGGAGCTTTGATTTGATACAAAATTTCAGGATTATCTAAACTGCCGAGCGTAATTTCTTGACCTGCGGCAAGCGTGATTTTTCCGCCTTCAGTTTTTAATACGCCGTTATTTTCGATATTGGGAGCAATAAAAACGATATTGCCGTCACCGCCAGCGTGAATAATGCCTTCATTGCGAACACCGCCTGCGGTTGAGTTAGTTGAAAAATAAAAATTACCTTTTTGAAAATCTTGATTGCTTAAATTGAGTGTTGATGCAATTAAACCTTGCGTGTCGATTTGTGAACCCGCACCAAAAACAATGCCGTTTGGATTGATAAGTAACACTTTTCCGTTTGAAAATAGCTGTCCTAAAATTTCACTCGGATTGCCACCGATAATGCGATTTAACACCGCGCTTTGCGAATTTTGTTGAATAAAGCGCGTCATTTCATTTGCGTCGATGTTGAATTTTTGCCATTCAATAATCGCGTTCGGACTGTTTCTGATCGTCATCACGCCTGCAATGGAATTATCAATGCCCACTTGACCACTGATAACACTTGCGCCTTCTGGATTTGCATAAGAAATCGCTGGCGATAAAGCTGCTAATATCGCCAAATTTAACGCCGACCGACGCAACGCTTGTGGCATTGACCTGGCTCTACGAAGAAAAAATTTGTAAGACATAGTTGCGATTCCTAAAACAAAAAAATTTAAAAACAGATTCTGTTGACGTGCTGTGAAATTAGCCTTAACTTGTTGCACAAACGCTACGCCCTCGCTGCAATTATGGAACGACACATAGATTTCTACAAGTAAATTTGATTCATTTTTTGTGACACAACTCACAGTTTTGAAAAGAAAAATAATCTATATCTGGCACGTTTGGTATCACTTCAATTAAAAGCATAAAAGGTTACAAATATGGCAACAACTACTTTAGAAACTGATATTACAATCATGACAGCGACAGATATTGCCGCGTTATCGGTAAGTCAACTTAAAGCATTAACTTCCTCGCAATGGGCGTTAATTGTTGCATCACAACTGAGCGAATTATCCGCAGAAAAAGTTGCGGTTTTGCCATTAGCTTTTATTTCACCACAGGCATTAGAAGGGATTTCAACTGCCACATTAGGCGGATCGCTGGCTGCAATTAACGGATTAGCGATTCAAAAACTTTCCGACGCACAAGTTCAAGCCTTAACAGGCGAACAAATTAGCGCGTTGACGGCAAAAAAATTCGCTAATTTTTCACCTGAACAGTTAAGTCTTTTAAATCCTGATAAATTATCTGCTGCTTTGCTGGGTGAATTATCCGCCGAACAAGTAGATGCGTTTTCTGCTACGCAACTTGCCGCATTGTTGAATTTTCCATCTTTATCTGCCGAAGCACTTTCAGGCTTAACTACTAAAAATTTAGCGGGCTTGTCGGCAGAAAAAATCAATTTATTGAATCTTGACAGGCTCGCGGCATTAACGCCGAGCCAACTTAACGCATTATCTTCAGAATTAGCGGGGTTGAGTACCACTACACTTGCGGGTTTGTCGCCTGAAACATTAAAAGGTTTCAATGCTAATTTGCCTGCGAATGTACAAATTTTCACGGTTAAACAAATTGCCGCACTAACACCTGAAAAACTCGCGGCTTTTAGCATTGAACAATTACAGTCAATCACCGCGCCACAAGCAGCGGTTTTACGCGCTTCGCAAATTGCCGCATTACCGCCTGAAAAAGCGACTGCATTATCATCGATAGCAATTATGGCTATTCGCCCTCAGGTGATTAAACACATCGATTTAAGTTTGTTTGAAAGTTCTGATATTGCAGTATTAACAATGCGGCAAGTCGGGCAATTCACGGCTACGAATTTAGCGCAATTGACGACTGCGAATGCAAGCGGATTAACGAGTGAACAAATTAACAGTATGAAAGCCAAATCGCTGGAAAGTTTGTCGCCTGAATCTCGCGCAGCCCTTTTACCAGAGGTACAAACTGCTTATAACACACGGGTTATTGACGTAACGCCACCTCAAGCTCCCGCATTTAATTTTGGAGGACAAGATAATTTTGTTAACTTGCCACTTGTTAGCACACAAGCAACGGTAACGATTTCAGGTTTAGAAGCTGGCGCAACGTGGAAATACAGCGTAGATGATGGCTCTACCTTTGTAACAGGCACTGGCGTGAGTTTCATTTTGCCGCCCAATATTTACGCGCCACACGCCATTCAAGTTATTCAAATCGACGCGGCGGCAAATGAAAGTTTAGAAGCCTTTAATGCTGCACAAATTAAAGCACAAGTAGCTGTTTTAGCAGCAGGAACGTTTGATGCGGCGGTTGCAAATGTCGGTTTTCAAATAACGATGGGAGATTACCTTTATACCGTTTCAAATTTTGGTTTAGGTGATTCTATTCATTTTCCCGCAAGCAATACACCGACTATTTCAAATTCCAACTTTTCAGATGGTATTGTTGCAATTCAATATGTTTTAAATCCGAATGTGGTGACAATTCAAATAACAGGACTTACGACACAGCAAGATAGTTCAATTTACAGTCTTCAAACATTTAAAAACCTTTTTGGTGAAAACAGTATCACGGTTGGCAGCGTTGCAAATAATGTTGTGCCAAGTTTTAACGGTTCACTTAGTGGTTCGTTAGCGACGTTTAACATTGGTGGATCACCTGTCCTTTTAGATGGAACAGTGCAAATTTACGACGCAGAATTGAGTGCGCTCAATAATTTTGAGGGTGCATCTTTGACAATTCAACAAACGACCCCGAATGCACAAGATGTCTTTTCAGTTGTTGGCGGAGTTTATACGGATTATTTTCAAACAAGTGATGTTTGGTTTTGGCAAGGAGATGGCGAAAGTGGCACAGATGGTTCAGTTCATGTGGGCGAAAGTGCTGTAGGTTCTTATATTGGTGGTGCAGGTTCACTCATAATTTCATTTAATTGGAATGCTAATCAAGAAGCCGTTAATCAAGTTTTATCTTCAATTACTTATAGTAATTCAGCGGTGCAGACAGCAGAAACTATTAGCATTGATTGGACATTTAGTGATGGTTTTGGCGGAGAAATCATTGGTTCTACAAGCGTAGAGATTTTACCAATAACGCTCGATCAAACTATTACAGGTGGTAGCGGTAACGATTATTTGGTTGGTGGTTTGGGTAATGATTATATTGTTGATTCACAAGGAGATAATACATTAGACGGCGGTGAGGGAAACGACAGGCTACACACAAATATCGCTTATTTTAATGGGAATACTTGGGTTAACGGTGGTAATGGTCATAACACTATTTTGGGAGGTGCGGGAAACGACACCATTCAAACAGCCAGTGGTCAAGATAACATTTCGGGAGGAATCGGGGATGATTTGATTACCACAACGACCAGCGAAGGTGGTTCAGGGAATGACATTATTTCTGGCGGAGAGGGAAAAGACACAATTCAAAGTGCCTTTGGTAATGACAGTATTTTAGGCGATGCAGGTGACGACAGAATTACCGATGCGGGGGGGAGTAATACTATTTCTGGAGGATTTGGGAACGATACGATTATCGTCAATGGTTATAATTCAGGTGACATGCAAATTTTGTCAGGCGATGAGGGGGACGACAGATTAGAAAGTGGAATGGGTAACGATTTGGTTAATGGGGGTGACGGTAACGATACGCTTTATGGAAATAGTGGCGCGGATACGCTAATTGGTGGTTTAGGAAATGATCAGTATTATTTTTCATATTCTTATGATTCAAACCTTGATAATGTTGATCGACTCACAGGAGAATTTAACGATGCAAATGCAGATTTAATTCATTTACCAGTAATAAATGGAACGCTAACAGTGATTCCCACTCAAAGTTCGGGGTTAGCATCGAGTGAGCTAACAGAAATTTCACTTAATGATTTGCTAAACACAGAAACGGGAACGCTAACTAATAAATTTGGATTTTCAGGCACAACAGTTGCGATTCTTACTACTACCGATAGCAAAACATTTTTGATTATCGATATTCAGGGTTACGGCTATGTTGATTCTGGAACGATGATAATTGATGTTACTGGTTCAACATTAACATCATTAAACACAGCAACTTTTGTTGGCATCAATTTTTACGGCACAACCGCTCATGATTCAATCACGGGCAGTGATTTTGATGACTACATTTCAGGCGAACTTGGTAATGACACACTCCTTGGTCTTGCTGGAAATGATGAAATTTTAGGTGGCGATGGCAGCGACAGTATTTTAGGTGGAATGGGAGACGATACATTACTTGGAGATTTAGGAGACGACTATATTTCAGGCGATGACGGTAACGATTACATTGATGGATATCAAGGAAATAACACGCTTTTAGGTGGTGCAGGAGATGATCAAATTTCAAGTAGTTCAGGAAATAGCAACATTTCGGGTGGAACGGGAAATGACACTATTTATGCTTATGATGGATTTAATACCGTCGATGCAGGTGACGGCAATGATTACATTGGACTAAGTTGGTGGAGTACAACAGCAAGCAGTTTTGTGAGTGCAGGAAATGGCAATGACACTATTGATGGGAGTTTTGGCAATGACACCATTTTGGGCGATGCAGGCGATGATGAAATTTATGATTACGATGGCAATGACAGCATTGATGGCGGTGATGGGAATGACAAAATTAGCAGTTATGAAGGAAATAAAACTCTCTCAGGTGGTTTAGGAAATGACCAAATTTTTGCGGGAACGGGCAATGACAGTTTGCTCGGCGGGGAAGGTGATGACGTAATCGATGCAGGAAGTGGAAATGACACTATTTTAGGTGGTATCGGTGAAAACATTCTGACAGGTGGCGAAGGAAATGACACTTTCGTTTTTGCTGCAAATACCGCTGCACCAAATGCAACAACTTTTGACTCTATCACTGATTTTGGATTGGATTTAGACGTTATTGATGTGGCATATACGATAACAATTGCCTCTGCTACTGCAACGGCTATCGTTGGAACAGCGCAAGTTGCAAGTAATGGCGTTGCAAATTTTGCAGCAGCAGATGACACGCTTGCTGAAAAAATAATCGCTATTGAACAAGCAATTCAACTCAATTCCTTAACGGCTGGCGAAGCTGCTGTTTTCATTTCAGATTATGACAGTTACATCTTTATTTCAGATGCAATAGTGGGAGTTGGCGCAGGTGATGTGCTGATAAAACTACCAGATATTGTCGCAACTAGTTTGACTTTAAATGCAGGGAATATCGTAGCTGTCACATCGCCCTATTCCCTTGCAGATTTTAGTAATTCAGTTGCTAACATTCTTGCCGAAGACACGATTTACATTTTAGATACAGCGGCAAACATTGGTACAAACTTTGACAGTTTAATTATTCCAAATCTTGCCAAAATTGATCGCATTGATGTTTTAAATTCAACCGTGCTTGCTTTGACAATAACTCAATTTATGACGGCGGGGGTTGTTAATGTATTGCGTGAAAACAGTGTTGCAATCGATGCAACTAATGCAACGCTTTCTGACGTTACTTATTTTCACACCCATCTTGGAAAAATTGCACAAAGTGGTTTATCAAACTTAGCCCTTTCTACAGCTAATCAATTTGAATATGAAATTCATGATTTATTAAGCAAAGCAACCAATGCCACGATTGTTGCGGATTCACCAACTGATTTTGAAATTAACAGTTTTGCGAAGTTTTCAGCAAATATCGCTATAGATGGGATTACAGGTAGTTACACACTGAATAGTTGGAATGTTACAACAGCAACTGAAATTTCATCATTGCTCTCTAAAACTAACACGACAGCAACCGTCATGGTCGATGCAAATTACATGAGTAGCACCCAGCTAATTTCAATCAGTTCCAATGTCAGCAAAGTTGATTCGATTACAAATTTGCAGCTCAATGTTTCTGATTTTACAGAACAACAAACCGCAGACTTATTAAATGTTGCGACAAATGTTGTTGTTAATGCAACGGGCGCAACGGCAAATGAAGTTGCATCACTCGTGACTTATGCAGCAAATATAAATGCAGGCGGTATTACTGGTGAAATTAGTTTAACAATAGCTCAAGCCATTGCACTCAATTCTAAACTTTCTCCTTACATCGGAATAACCCTAACCGATACAACCGCAACAGCCGCAAATTTGTTAGCAATAAACGCACTAACAACAGGGGCAATCAACGCAAACACAATAACCACTTTGACAGGTACAGTCGCAGAACTTAACACGCTATTACAATCCTATTGGTCAGTGAATTTGAATGGTTTAACAAATTTAACCTTAACTGACACAGGAAGTTCAACGCTTACGACAGTTGATGCTAATGTTTTATCGGGTCAAACATTAGTAATTGATGGGTCTGCTACTACGAGCGGCTTTAACTTTAATGGCGCGGCAGAAACCGACGGAAGGTTTAGTGTGATTGGTGGAGCTGGTGCAGACACTTTGCACGGCAGTTACGGTGCTGATACATTGATTGGTGGTGCAGGTGTTGACAGTATTTCTGGTGGTGAGGGAGCTGATGTAATCAATGGCGGCGCAGGCATTGACACCATGACAGGCGGCGCAGGTGCTGATATTTTTGTTTTTGATAGCACAGATTTAGATACAACTGCTGGAGCTGTAACAGACGAAATTACGGATTTTGTTTCTGGTACTGACAAAATTGCCTTAACTATTGCAGGAGATAATGCAAACTTTTTGTCAAACTCAATCCCTTTTGGAACCCTATCGAATATGTTATCAGCTGCAGATACTGCGCTGGATGGCACAATCAAATACTATTTTGGCATTGTCAATAATGGAAATAATGATGGTTATTTGGTCATAGACCAAAATGGAACAGGTTATACCGATGTAATCAAATTAACTGGTGTTACAACTGCAATTTCAGCAACAGATATTAGTCAAACTGCATAAAAAAATTTCAAGGTAATTATTTATGAACCTCACCTTTGATACAAACATCACAACTTTTAGCGCATCAGCTCTTGCTGCGTTGACAATCAGTGAAATTAAAAGCCTAACTTCCACCCAGTTATCGAGCTTAGTTGCTAGTCAACTTGGCGAATTGACTGCTACGCAAGTTTCTGTTTTGCCTGTTGAATTCTTACTACCTGAAGCCTTGACAGGCATTGCAACCAATAGCATCAATGGCATAACGATTAAGAATCTAATGTCGGATCAAATTGCTGCCTTAACCGTCAGTCAAATCAGCGCATTTACGGCAAAAAAAATGGCGAATTTTTCACCTGAACAATTGCCCTATTTCACAATTTCACAAATTGCAGCTATCGATGTAGGCGCGTTAGATTCTGAGCAAGTTAGCGCACTTTCTGCGACGCAACTTGCAGCACTGGGAAATAATTTTTCAATGCTCAATTCTCAAGCATTTGAAGGATTGAATGCTGATAATTTAGCAGGATTAAGCACGACCCAACTGAATGCGTTACCTTCTGAAAAAATTGCAGCGTTGAAACCATCTCAATTAAATGCACTTTCAAGTTCTCAATTTTCCAATTTAAGCAGTGGCGCGTTAAGTGCAATTGCACCTGAAACTGTGAAAGCTATTGAATCAAGTATTTCAGAAACCAGTTATTTAACCCCTATTCAACTAGCGGCTTTGACACCTGCAAAAATTTCGAGTTTTACTCCATTACAACTTTCAACATTAACTGCTACGCAAGCGGCAGCTTTAAAACCTGCACAAATTGCTGCGTTATCCGCTGAAAAGGCAGGAGCTTTGTCAACTGCTGCCATTGCGGCTTTAAAACCACAAGTTATTAAATCAATGGATTTAAGTGCGCTCAACAGTGATGATGTTGCCGCGCTGTCGGATAGGCTAATTGCGTATCTGAAAAATGATACGTTGTCGCCAGAAGCAAAAGCTGTTTATGACACACGGGTCAGTTCTAATGCTACACCGACAGGCACGGTCACGATTTCTGGAACATCAACACAAGGTCAAACATTAACCGCTGATACTAGTTCACTTGCAGACTTAGATGGTTTAGGCACATTTGCTTATCAATGGAAAAAAACAATCGATGGTGTCACTTCTGATATTAACGTGCCAACAACACAATCTTCTTTACCACTCACACAAGCTGAAGTGGGAGCGCAAATTTCAGTGGTTGTGAGTTATACCGATGGTGGTGGAACAGTGGAAATCATATCCAGCGATACAACCACCGTAGTTGTTGATGTTAACGATACTCCCGTTGTAACAAATGGAGACATAACTTTTAATGAAGATACTGTTTATATTTTCCAACTCAGTGATTTTGGCTCCGATCCAGAAAATGCGTTAACGAGCGTTACTATTACTAGCCTGCCTACGCTCGGTTCACTGAAACGTAATGGTATTGCTGTAACCGTAAATACGGTGATTACGCTTGCTGACCTAAGTGGTGGAGAATTAACCTACACACCTCCTACTAATGCTAACGGAATAAATTACGCGCAAATTGGTTACACGCTAACAGACAGCGGAAATTTAACCACAATGGGAACGCTTGCTTTGAATGTCACGCCAGTGAATGATGTCCCTATTGTGATACCCAACTTGCTTACTAATGGCGATGCTGAATTAGGTAATTTAACGGGATGGATTGCTGTAAATGGCGGAAGTCCGTGGCTTTCATTAGGTAGCAATCATTGGGAATGGGCTAACCAACATTCGGGAAATTATGGTTTTTTAGGCTCTTACAGTGCTGGTTCGCTCACGCAAGAAGTCGATTTAATTGCAAAAGGTTATTCTGCGATTTATTTGGATTCCTCACCCACTTTCAACTTCGGTGTTTATGTCTTAGGTTGCGGGAATGGCAGTTTTGCAGATTCTTATAGAATAAAAGTCGATTTGTTAGATGTGAATCATGTTGTTATTGCGTCTTATGATTCAACTCAATTAGCGGCAACAAATACTTGGGAACTTAAACAAAATACATTTAACAGTTATGGAGCGGGGGCTAGATACATCAAAATGCAGTTATTATCAGTAAGTGATGCTGGAAACTGGGCAGGAAATTACGGGGTGAGATTTGATGATGCTTTTATTACATCAGTATCAAAACCCTTAATACTTGATGAAGATACAACAAAAACCTTCGAACTCAGTGATTTTGGCTCAGATATTGACAACAATTTAGCAAGCGTCACCATTACCAATTTGCCTGTGGCAGGTTCATTGAAACTTAACGGTTCTGACGTAATTATTGACACAAACAACATCATTCCCATTGCTCAAATTTCACAACTCACTTATACACCTCCAACAGATGCTAACGGTGTGAACTACACAACTATTGGTTACACACTAACTGATACCGAAAATTCAACAGCTTCGGGAACACTTGTGTTGAATGTTACGTCTGTAAATGATGCACCTACACTAACAATTGATGGCGCATCACAAATTGGACAATCACTTACAGCAAATCTTACTGATATAGATGGACTTCCAGATGTAGGTTCGATTAGTTATCAATGGAAAGCAAACGGTTCTGAAATTAGTGGTGCAACGAGTTCAAGTTATACGCTCACACAAAGCGAGTTAAATAAAGTTATTACAGTCACAGCCAGTTATATTGATTTAGGCGGAACAACTGAAAATGTGACTAGTGCAGCAACAGCAACAATTACTCCACCTTTGCCTACATTTAATGGTTCATTAGATAACACACCCATTTTTTCAGGCACACCTGTTATTTTAGATAGCACTGTCACGATTTTTGATACTGAATTAGCGGCACTTGACAGCGGTTATGGTGACTACGTTGGCGCAACGCTAACGCTTAAGCGTCAAGGAGTTGCTAATTCTGCTGATATTTTTGGCGTTGGTGGGGATTTCTTTGTTTTAAATGGAATTCTTTATTACACAGAAGTTGCTCTTGGAACATTTAGTCAAACAAACGGCGTACTGACAATTAACTTTACAATTGATTCTTACTATAACAACAGTTACGCATCGCAAGATAATGTAAATGCTCTTTTATCTTCAATCAATTACCAAAATACAAGTTTTCAATCTGGAACAGTGCCAATCGAATGGATATTTAATGACGGTTCTGGTGGAACAGTTACAGAGGTCATCAATGTAGCGGTTGAATTTCCTCCTAACGAACTACCCGTTTTCAGCGGCTTTAACACCACGCCTGTCGATTTTACACAAGGTGGAAGTGCAGTAATTTTGAATGCAACGGCGAGTGTTTCTGATGCAGATTTAACAACAAACAGCAACTATTCAGGCGCAACATTAACATTGCAAAGACAAGGCGGGGCGGTAACTACAGATGCCTTTGGTAGTTTTGGAGATTCTTTTTATTTCGATAGCTGGGATAACACAATTTGGTTCTGGGATAATTCCATGGAAAGTGATTTTTTAATTGCTGCCTATACTCAAACAAATGGTGTGTTGACCATTTCTTTCAATCAAAATGCAACGCAATCGCGTGTTAATGCGTTGCTTTCTGAACTTACTTATCAAAATTATAGTCAAACGGATAATGAGGTAATCATTAAATGGACATTTAATGATGGTTTTGGTGGTACGGATACAGAGGTAACAAATGTAACGATTATGCCCAATTCAGATGATTTCTTTGTCATAGGAGAATTATCTGAAACTGATGAGAATACGTTAGGAGTGTATTTTGATACTTATGAATTAACAGATTTTAGCAATGATGATCTTGTAACTATTGCATTAAATGCTGCTTTTGATGGGTATCTTCAAATTGTTAGAAACGGAAACGTTATTGCAAATGGTAGTAATTACACCTACACCTATCAAACAGGTGATTTAATTTATGTAACGTCTCACGATTCAGGTGAAACAGGGCAATATGCACTGACTGCCAACAAACAAGTTTCTCCACCAACTACGCCGCAAACTTACAGTGGTAACACCTACATTTTGAGTAATAACACCACCTGGCAAGAAGCTGAAAATCAAGCAGCCTTTTTGGGGGGGCATTTAGTCACCGTCAACGATCAGACAAAACAAGATTGGTTGATTAGCACTTACGGAGGTAGTGAACTTTTCTGGATTGGTTTGACGGATAAAGAGACAGAAGGAACATTTAACTGGATTTCTAATAATCAAACTGCATGGATTGGCACAGGCTTAAATGGTCAGGCGACAGCAGGAAGCTACACAAATTGGAATGTTGATAATTATGGGAACTATGAACCAAATAATTCCGATAATGAAGATTACACCGTAATGAACTGGGATTACCCTGGTAAATGGAATGATTGGGGGGTAGATAACGCGGTTCGCGGCATTATTGAAATTCCATTTTTAAATACTGCGCCATCTGCAACAAATCTTAACGCGCCTGAAACTTACACTGAAGATACGGTATTAAATTTAACCGATATTGTTGTAACGGATACAGATAGCGCAAATGTGATCGCAACACTCACACTTTCAAATCCAGCTGCGGGTAGTCTCACTTCGGGTTTGTTAGCTTCAATAACAGGAGTTTGGACAGCAAGCGGCTCCATTAGTGAGGTGAATACGTTGCTTGCTGGTTTAACTTTTGTACCTACTGTAAATTTCAACGATGACTTTACCATTGCAACAAGTGTTTCGGACGGCATTGCACCAGCAATTACAGGAAGTAAAAATTTTACGGGAATTGCGGTAAATGATGAGCCAGAAATACCAACCATAGTTTCTCTTATGACTACTGATATAACCCCAACAATCACAGGCACAATTGGTACTACCGTTTTAGGCAGTGATACATTCACAGTTACAATAAACAGTGTTGAATACACTGTTGGAGATGGTAATTTATCGGTTGACAGCACAAATTGGACGTTAACAATTCCAGCAGAAAACGCATTGTCTTCAAATACCTACGATGTTACAGCAGCACGCAATGATGTTGATGATTTCACTTCCAGTGAATTGATTATTTTGATTGGCTGATTTAAGTAGCAAAACAAAAAAGGCAGACCTAAAAGCCTGCCTTTTTTTATTTTTCAAAATCTAAAAATGCGGTTAAACGTAAGTCAACCAATCCGCATATTTATCGCCGCGACCATGAACAGCGTCAAAATAGTGAGATTGCAATTTTTCCGTAATTTTTCCGCGACTACCGCTACCAATTTGACGATTATCAAGTTCACGAATTGGGGTCACTTCTGCGGCAGAACCTGTGAAAAATGCTTCATCAGCCACATAAATTTCATCACGAGTAATCCGTTTTTCAATCACTTCATAACCTAAATTCCTCGCAATCGTCATCACCGAATCACGAGTAATGCCTTCTAATGCTGACGTGGTTTCTGGCGTATAAATTTTGCCATTACGAACCACAAATAAATTTTCCGCGCTGCCTTCTGCTGCAAATCCTTGATTGTCAAGCATTAACGCTTCGTCATAACCATTCGCTCTCGCTTCTTGCAAAGCTAAAATTGAGTTAATGTAATTCCCATTAGCTTTGGCTTTGCAAAAAGTGCTGTTGTGATAATTGCGAGTATAAGACGACGTGTGAATTCGAATGCCGTGTTCAATGCTTTCTGCGCCTAAATACGCGCCCCATGACCACGCGGCAACCATGACGTGAACTTTTAAATTATCCGCCCGCAAGCCCATTCCTTCAGAACCTAAAAAACACATTGTGCGAATATACGCGCTATCTAAATTGTTTTTACGCATGGCTTCACATTGCGCGGCATTGATTTCTTCTTTGCTAAAGGGCATTTTCATATTCATGATATGCGCGGAGCGAAATAGTCTATCGGTATGTTCTTGCATCCGAAAAATTGCCGTTCCTTTTTGTGCATGATAAGCACGAATTCCTTCAAATACGCCTAACCCATAATGCAGCGTATGCGTTAAAACATGAACTTTCGCGTCGCGCCAATCCACCCAGTTTCCATCTAGCCAAATAAAACCGTCGCGGTCATCCATTGTTGTGATAGACATTTTTTTATTCTCCAAATTAAGTAAGTATTTTTAAGGTGAACTACCAACCACTAAACGCTATCGCGTTCTAGTGGTGGCTTCGACTGACCCGAACTGAGAATATCAGCTCCTTTCGCATCTCCACGAGCTTTGACCCGTTTAGAAGATGGGGAACGCTTTACAGTCACGACAGAACCTGCCGCCTCAAATTCTTTTTGTAATCCAAAACGCTTGATATTGTGCGAGGCGTGCAAATCACGGTCTTCGGTGTGATTGCACGTCGGACAAACAAACGTGCGGTCTGATAATTTCAAACCTAAGTGCTTGTTGTAGCACATTCGACATTCTTTGCTACTGGGTGCAAACGGTGAAATCCGAATCAGATTTTTCCCGTTTTCTGCGAGCTTATACGCTAGTGCGTTTGCCCATAACCCTAAACCTAAATTAGATATATGCCTTGCTAATTTTGGATTACGAATCATGTTGCTAATCTGCAAATCTTCAATAACAATCGTAGTCGCGTGGTTTTTGACAGCTACTTTGTAAGAAGACTTGTGGATAAAATCATGGCGTGCGTTGGCTACTTTTTCATGTAGTTTTGCAACCACCATTTTTTGCTTACTGCGATTTTTTGAGCCTTTTTTCATGCGAGAAAAGACCCGTTGTGCTTGTTTCAAACTGACTAATTGACGGTCTAACAAGCGGGGATTTTTGATTTCCGTTTCATCTGAACAAACGGCAAACGTTTTAATGCCGACATCAATGCCAATGGTTTTATCGGCTTCAACGGTACTTGCGCGAACTTCGCTAACCTGTTGTTCAACCAACACCGAAATAAAATACTTGCCGCTGGGAGCGCGTTTAATGGTACAAGTTTTGATTTTCCCTTCGGGTAAATCGCGGTGCATTACACAATCAACCCAACCAATTTTAGGGAGTTTGATTTTGTTTTTTTCTGCTTCAACGTGTTGGGGTGCTTGAAAAGATTGCCATGCGGCATATTTCCGTTTGAATTTAGGATAACCTGCACCACCAAAAAACTTTTTAAACGCACTTTCAACATCCATCAACGCCGCGAGTAACGCTTGCGAATTGATGTCACTGAGCCACTGATAATTTGCTAACTTTTTCTTTTTGACTAATTGGTCTTGCAACCGACGACTAGACAAACCTTTGCCAAAACGTCGGTAATAACGTCCTTTCAGCGCAATCGCCCAATTTTTCACAAATCGAACGTGTCCGAAGTGCTGGTCAAATTGAGTAATTTGCCCCGCTCTTGGCTTCAATCTGTATTTGTAGGCTTTTAGTCTAATCATGGTTGGTTATTCTAACAAAAATCAAAAGCGGCTTCGCCAGCCGTGATGCTCTCAATCCCCACCCAAGCCTATCGGCTCTGGGTGGAGACAACGCACGGTTAGTTAAATGTTAAGCGCGATTTTCGCCGCCAAAAATCGCTAATAAACGTGGTAAAAATTGTGCTAATTCTGCGGTCATAATAGAAAAATCGACATCGAATTTTTCTTCAAATGTTGCCGCTTCTGAGTCGCCAACTTGTTCTTGAATTAAATCCAAAAATTTCAAACGTTTCACGGCTAAATTTTCATCTAAAATGAAAGATAATCTATCTTCCCACGTCAATGCCAATTTAATCACTTGTTTGCCAATATCGAGATGATTTTTAATTTCGGGCAAACTCAAATCATGACGTTTGCAACGAATAATTCCGCCATCTTCTTCAGGCGCACGCAATTCACATTCATCTTCAATCACGATTTCAGCAGGTGGATTTTGATTGAGTAACCATTGCGTCATGGTTAAAACAGGTTTTTCCACCGTATTTAGTGGAATCGCAGGCAAACCACCGAGCGTTTTTCGCAAAGTGCTGAGTAAATCTTCAGATTTTTTGTTTGACGCGCTATCGATAACGACAAAACCATTTTGCGTGTCGATGTAAGCATAAATTTTGTTTGAAAACGTGAACGCACGCGGTAAAAGTTCAAAAATTAAATTGTCTTTGAGTTCAGTTTTCGCTTTTTTAGACAGCTTGCGCCCTTCAGTTTCCTCGATTTCTTCAATGCGTTCTTGCAACATTTCATTTACAACTGACGTTGGCAAAACGCGCTCTTCTTTTTTCAAACAAACCATTAAAAACCCGTTTGAACTAAAAACGAGTTCTTCTACGCCTTTGCCAAGTGGCGCAGTCCAGCCCATGCTAAAAGCCTGTTGACCCGTGCAAGGTTGAAATTCAAAAGTTGCTAATTTTTCGTGCAATGTTTCAGCGTCAAAAGGAAAAGTTTCAGTTAAACGAAAAACCGTTAAATTTTTAAACCACATAGTTATTCCAAAAATAATTTTAAAAAATCACGCCATTTTCTTTGCTAAAGCAAAGATATTTTCAGCGTCTAAGACCTGTTTGTTGTCTTCAAAAAGTTGCGCGATGCAAGCTCTGTGTAACGCTAATTTCAACGCGCCAAAACCGATTGCCCCCCAAACAATTTTGCCAAAACGTTCAACGCCTTTATCCATCACTTCAACACCACCAATGCCTAAAGGCGGCGTTGCGTTCGCGTCAGCAATAAGTTCAAGCGATGCGTTATTTTGCCAATCTTGTGGACGCAAAAGCTCAACCCCTGTTGCACCTGTTGCAATCACAATTTGAGCATCTTTAATCACCTCGGCACGTTCATCAAAATCAGCGGCGGCTTGTGCGTTCAATGCAACATTAAAACGTTTTTCCATGGCTTCACAGGCTTTTTCGGCATTCCAAAGTTGCCGAGAAACAATTGTTACCTTAGCACCTTCAAGTGTTAGCATTGCTGCAGCGCGTTGTCCGACGGGACCTGTGCCTGCGAGCACCACCGCTTTTTTTCCTGCCAATGCACCACTTGACGCGAGTTTTGCCACGCAAGCGGCGGCGGTGGTGTTACTTCCATTGCTATCGAGCATGACTGAAACTTGAAAACCTGGAAAAAAATGACTTTGCACTGCTTCAAATAATTCTTGCCCAGCTTGCATATTGCTACCACCAACAAAAATAGCGGTATTTTTTTTGTCTTTCGGAGCGCGAGTAAAAATCGTCCCTTCAACTAAAGGTGCGATATTTTGTGGCGTTAAAGAGCCGTGTCCAATTACATGATCTGCGCCACCATCATAAGCGACAACCGTGTCAAAGGTTGACGGATGCAAATCGGTATCAAATTGGAATAACAATTTTTTCATGAAAAACTCGATAAAAAGGTAAAAAGTCTAAGAATGGACGGCATTATAACCTGCGAATTGCTAGCGTTGTAATTGATAACTTAGCTTGCATTCGGGTTAGTCAATTTCAGAAAATCATGTTGTAATAATCCTGTCATTTTTCATTCTCATAATAACCGCGAGAACTAAAACTCTACTTTCAAAACGAGATTTCATTATGAAAAAATTATTTAAAAACAAATTGTTACTTGCGACATTAGGGCTATCTGCAAGTTTAATTAGCGTCAGCGCAAGTGCGGTACAAACTGTTGATGCAGGTGTTCCAGAGTATCAAAAAGCCAGTGGCGTTGCGGGTAATTTATCAAGCGTAGGTTCTGATACCTTAGCAAATTTGATGACTTTGTGGGCAGAGGAATTTAACAAAATTTATCCAAACGTTAATATCCAAATTCAAGCGGCAGGTTCTTCAACTGCGCCACCAGCTTTAACTGAAGGCACATCAAATTTAGGGCCTATGAGCCGTGAAATGAAAGATGACGAATTAGAGGCGTTCGAAAGTAAATATGGCTATAAACCCACCGCAATTCCTGTTGCTGTTGACGCTTTAGCTGTGATGGTCAACAAAGACAACCCAGTCAAAGGCTTAACGGTTGAACAAGTGGATGCAATTTTCTCATCAACGTTGAAATGCGGTGGCGCAAAAGAAATTGAAAATTGGGGCGATGCTGGCGTTGCAGCTTGGGCAGCAAAACCTATTCAGCTATACGGTCGTAACTCGGTTTCAGGTACTTATGGTTATTTCAAAGAACACGCGCTTTGCAAAGGCGACTTCAAAAGCAACGTGAACGAACAACCAGGTTCAGCGTCAGTGGTTCAATCAGTGACTTCTTCCGTAAATGGTATCGGTTATTCAGGCATGGGTTATACAACTTCTGGCGTAAAAATGGTTCCTTTAGCTAAAAAAGGCTCTGATAAATTTGTTGAAGCAACCCCAGCTAATGCAGTAAATGGAACTTATCCATTAACTCGTTATTTGTATGTTTATGTGAATAAAAAACCCAATACACCACTTGCACCTTTAGAAAATGAATTTGTCAAAATGGTACTTTCTAAAACTGGTCAACAAGTTGTCATCAAAGATGGTTATATTCCACTTCCAGCAAAAGTTGTGGAAAAAGTTTTAGCTACGTTGAAATAGACAAGGCTTAACTTATCAAAGCGCAAACCGCAACGGATTTTTCATTCGCTTGCGGTTTGCGCTTTTTGCCTTGAAACCTTTTTGAAAAAAAATTTATGTCTGAATTAAACAATGCAACCTCGCAATCGTCACTTAATACGGCTGCGACTTCACACCATGAAAAATGGCGATTACTCAAAGATGCGATGATGCGTCGCACCATCACAGCAGGTGGGTTGAGTATTATTTTTGCGATTGTGGTGATTTTCTTTTATCTGCTCTACGTCGTTTATCCAATTTTTCTTTCGGCAAGTGCAGAATCCGTCGCGCAATATCCCGTGCCTGAAGAGTCGGCAGGTAACACACTATTTTTAAATATCGAAGAGCAAAATGAAATAGCGGCACGTTTTACGGACAGTGGGCAAGTCATTTTCTTTGAGGCGAAAACAGGCAAAACCATTTTACAAAAAACGGTTTTATTGCCAGAAGGGGCGAAAATTACCAGCACCGCTTTAGCTAGTCCATTAAGCGAGGGTGCGGTCATTTACGGTTTATCAAATGGTCAAGCCGTGATTGTGAAACAACAATTCAAAGTTTCGTTTAATGGCGAGAAGCGTGAAATTAAAGCATTACTTAAATATCCACTCGGTGAAGCTCCAATTGTAGTTGACGATACAGGCTCGGCGTTAGAAAAAATTGCCTTCACTGTCGGTGACGGAAGTGCAACGATTTTGGCAAAAACCGCAGATAAAATTCGTTTAACGAGTATTGAAAAAGAACAATCTATGTTTTCTGACGAAGCAACCTTTAATCGTACTGATTCATTCTTAGATGTTCCCGCAGGCACAATTAGTCAAATGCTCGTTGATAAAGAAAGTCGTAATTTGTTTTTAATCAGCGAGGACGGCAGTTTGAGTTTTATCGACATCGGCAAAAAAAATGCGCCTGAAATGAGACAACATTTAAATGTCGTCGAAACAGGGCAAAAAATTACCAGTTTGACGTTTTTAAATGGTGATTTGTCGATTTTAATCGGTGATTCAAGTGGCTTGGTTGCACAGTGGAGTTTGGTTAAAGATGCGTTGGGGAAACCTGCTTTTGAGCGAATTCGCGCGTTTAAAGTTTCGGATAAGCCTGTAATTGAAATTGACGCTGAGCAACGACGTAAAGGTTTTGTCACCGTTGACGCGGCAGGTGAAATGGGAATTTATCATTCCACCGCAGAACGGGAATTGATTAGAGAAAAAATCAGCTCTACAGCACCTGTAAAAACGATTTTATCGCCACGCGCAAACGCACTGTTATTCCAAAATGCCGATGGCAAAATCAATCTTTGGAAAGTCGATAACGAACATCCAGAAGTGTCGATTAAATCTATGTGGCAAAAAGTTTGGTACGAAAGTTATCCAAAACCTGCTTACATTTGGCAATCGTCTTCAGCGAGCAATGATTTTGAACCCAAATACAGCTTAACACCACTGGTTTTTGGAACCTTGAAAGCCGCGTTTTATGCAATGCTTGTTGCAGTGCCATTGTCACTGATGGGCGCGATTTATACTGCTTATTTCATGGCTCCACAGATGCGAATTTACGTTAAACCATCGATTGAAATAATGGGCGCGTTGCCAACCGTGATTTTGGGTTTTCTTGCAGGTTTGTGGTTGGCTCCATTTATTGAAGAGCATTTAGCAGGGCTTTTTTCGATGCTATTGATTATGCCGCTAGGTGTAATGATTTTTGCTTTCAGTTTGCAATTTTTACCTGAAAACGTGCGCCAAAAAATTCCTGATGGTTGGGATGCGGCAATGCTGATTCCTGTAATTTTACTCAGCGGTTGGTTTGCTTTCACTATCAGCGTGCCGTTGGAAACGGCAATGTTTGGTGGCACGTTACGCGACTGGTTTAAAATCGAATGGGGCATTGGCTACGATCAACGTAATGCGTTAGTTGTCGGGATTGCGATGGGTTTTGCCGTTGTACCGACAATTTTCTCAATTGCTGAAGATGCGATTTTTAGCGTGCCGAAACATCTAACAACAGGTTCATTAGCACTCGGCGCAACACCTTGGCAAACGATGGCACGAGTGGTTTTACTCACCGCAAGTCCAGGTATTTTCTCGGCGTTAATGATTGGTTTTGGTCGTGCTGTGGGTGAAACGATGATTGTACTCATGGCAACAGGTAACACACCTGTGATGGATTTGAGTATTTTTCAAGGTTTGCGAACCCTTGCAGCGAATATCGCGGTGGAAATGCCTGAATCAGAAGTCGATAGTACCCATTATCGCGTGTTGTTTTTAGCAGCATTGGTACTGTTTTTGTTCACATTTGTGTTCAATACGTTGGCAGAAGTAGTGCGTCAGCGACTACGCGAAAAATACAGCTCGTTATAAAAGGTGAACGAAATGATAAAAACTTGGTTTAAAAGCGGCAGCCCTTGGATTTGGCTAAATGCCGCCGCTGTCGCAACGTGTTTAATTATGGTGATTGGCGTTTTAGGGCTAATTATGGTTCGCGGTGCAGGGCATTTTTGGGCATCACCGATTGTGCAACTCAGCTATCAAGAAGATGATGGACAAATCAAAACTATCATTGGCGAACATGTTGATACCACGATTACGCCATCGGCAATGGCAAAAGCTACTGGCTTTAAAATGGCAGATAACGAAGATGTGTTAGTTCAATATCTAATGAAAACAGGCAACCGCGATTTAACGGGTGCAGATTTTCGTTGGATTCAAGAACGCAACATTAAATCGCAATCTGAGCCTGGAAATTTAATTGCCGTTGAACGTCGTGAATGGGGCAATTTTTACGGTCAACTCACTGCGGTTAAAGAAAATGGCAATGTCATTGCTTCTGGTGAAAAAGCCTGGGATGTTTTGCAAGAACGTTTAAAAATCGCCCTCGATTTGCATGAACACATCGCATATTTAGAGAAAAAAGAAATCGGCGCGATTAACTACGGTTTAGAACAACTACGTTTAAAACAACGTGCGCTCGAACTTAAAGGCAAATGGAATGAACAAACCGTAAAAGAGTTTGCTGACAAAAAAGCCGCTTACGATGTGGAATATAAAAAATATCAAGCAGAACTTGCGGAACTTTACCAAAAAGTACGTCGTGACAGTTTGGTCGCAACCACCGAAAGTGGCGCAGAACTCGCCATTCCCTTATCAAAAGTTGTTGATATTTCACAACCTAACAAAATGGGTGTATTCACAAAAATTGGACGTTATTTCGCTAAATTAGGCGAATTTTTAAGCGAAGACCCACGCGAGGCCAATACCGAAGGCGGTATTTTTCCTGCAATCTTTGGCACGATTATGATGGTGATTATGATGTCAATCATCGTCACACCATTTGGCGTAATTGCGGCGGTTTATTTGCGTGAATATGCAAAGCAAGGTTTCACAACTCGCTTAATTCGGATTGCAGTGAACAATTTAGCAGGTGTGCCATCAATTGTTTATGGCGTATTTGGTCTAGGCTTTTTCGTTTACATTTTGGGCGGCAACATCGATAAATTGTTTTATCCTGAATCTGCACCAGCACCTGTTTTTGGTACACCAGGTTTGATGTGGGCTTCAATTACGCTCGCGCTTTTGACGTTACCTGTGGTGATTGTTTCAACGGAAGAAGGTTTGGCGCGTGTGCCAAAAGCGATTCGTGAAGGCAGTTTAGCGTTAGGGGCAACTAAAATTGAAACGCTTTGGAAAACGGTTTTGCCGATGGCAAGCCCTGCAATGATGACAGGGTTAATTCTCGCTGTCGCGCGTGCAGCGGGTGAAGTTGCACCGTTAATGCTTGTTGGCGTTGTAAAACTTGCACCGACTTTACCGCTAGATGGCAATTACCCATTTTTGCATTTAGACCGTAAATTCATGCACTTAGGTTTTCATATTTACGATGTCGGTTTTCAAAGTCCAAACGTTGAAGCGGCACGTCCTTTGGTTTATGCCACCTCGTTATTGCTAGTTTTAGTCATTATTGGCTTGAATTTAGCGGCAATTCTTATTCGAAATCACTTGCGCGAAAAATACCGCGCGTTGGAAGGTTAATAGTATGGCTTCAATAGAGACCCGCTCGCACAGTTTTGATGCGAGTTCGATTTTACGCAGTTCGCACAAACACGATGAAGTCGTTGAGCCGTGCATTAAAGTGGAAAATTTGAATTTGTTTTATGGACAAAAACAAGCACTTTTCGGCATCAATATGGAAATGCCGAAAAAGAAAGTGACTGCGTTTATTGGTCCTTCGGGATGCGGAAAATCTACGTTACTACGCTGTATCAATCGTATGAATGATTTGGTTGATAACACCACTATCGACGGCAAAATTTTGTTGCATGGCGAAAACATTTTTGACAAATCAGTCAATGTTGCCGCGTTACGTCGTCGCGTTGGCATGGTATTTCAAAAACCGAATCCTTTTCCAAAATCCATTTTTGAAAACGTGACGTATGGTTTGCGAATTCAAGGGATTAACGATAAACGGGTTTTAGAAGAAACCGTTGAAAGTTCGTTGCGCGGTGCAGCATTGTGGGATGAAGTGAAAGATCGTTTGAACGATAACGCACTGGGTTTATCAGGTGGTCAACAGCAACGATTAGTCATTGCGCGTGCTATTGCGATTATGCCAGAAGTGTTATTACTTGACGAACCTGCTTCAGCATTAGATCCGATTTCGACTTTGAAAATCGAAGAGTTAATTAACGAACTCAAAGAAAAATTCACCATCGTTATCGTTACGCACAATATGCAACAAGCCGCGCGGGTTTCTGATTACACCGCGTTTATGTATATGGGGGAATTGATTGAAATGGGGGCGACCAGTCAACTCTTTACTAAACCCGTCAAAAAACAAACCGAAGACTACATTACAGGTCGTTACGGTTAAAACACGAGAGAGATTTTATGGATAATTTTAATAATCAAGGTCACATTTCAAGCCAATTTGACCAAGAATTAAGTGCGTTGCACGAAAAAATTGTTGCAATGGGAAATTTAGTTGAGCAGCAACTCAGCCTTGCCATTAAAGCATTTTCGACTGGCAATGTTGAAATGGCAGAGCAAGTTTTAAAACAAGATGATTTGGTTGATGAATATGAAGCCTCAATTGATGAAGAATGTGCGTGTGTCATCGCTTTACGTCAACCGACAGGAGGTGATTTGAATTTGCTCATTTCGGTTATTAAA
>Ga0172373_10002704_pt1 | contig 26758 bp, 27 predicted proteins | sample Lak10m_2_FD_114546 | JGI IMG/M metagenome (GOLD analysis project Ga0172373, IMG submission 114546) | Freshwater microbial communities from Kabuno Bay, South-Kivu, Congo - kab_092012_10m | ecosystem: Environmental > Aquatic > Freshwater > Lake | place: Democratic Republic of the Congo...
CTATCGGTGATATGACCAATATGCGTAAGTTTCTTACCAAATTACGTGAAAAAGGATTCGCTTTCGCACTGGATGATTTTGGTAGTGGCTACAATTCATTCCATTATTTGCGCGAGTTACGTTTTGAATACGTCAAAATTGATGGTGCATTCGTTCGTAATATTCTCAACTCCAAGATTGATTACGCGCTGGTACACAATCTTTCCAGGCTATGTCAGGATATTGGCATTCAAACGGTTGCGGAATTCGTTGAGAATCAGGCTATCTTGGACGCGCTTAAAGAAATGGGAATCGATTATGTCCAAGGATTTCATATCGGCTTGCCAACGTCTGAGATGCCTTCTTAGTGGTATGGCTTAGGCGCCGCGTAAATGCTAAAACGCAGGAATCGGGTATCCTTGTGTATTGGGTTTAAGCATTTAAAATCAATACCTCACCATTGCCTTTATAGGCTGCATCACCGACATAACGCTGCACACGCTGCGTATTGAATTTGCTGAACTGCGTATCGTATTTAGCCAGTGATTTGAACAGTAAGCTTAAAAATGGCAACGTGTGTGAACCGCAGTCCTGTATCGTAGCGTGTAATTGAGGCAGCTTTTTCAATAACAAGGTACCGCGATGCATATTGAACGCTGTGTAAGTGCCTAAATCCCCCAGCACACCAATCGTACCGGCAATCATGCGGCTGCCGCAGTAGTCACCTGCGTTACCCTCAATCAGAATCAGCCCTCGGCGCATTTGGTCACCCACGCGATCACCTGCATTGCCTTTTACGATGACCGTGCCTCCGCGCATGCCTTTGCGCAGACCTTCTGAACCGGCACCAAGAAAATCTCCGGTATTGCCGTCGATACGCACTACGCCGTTCACCATATTGCATGCAGCAAATGCCTGCGTGCTGCCGTGGCAATGAATCTCGCCATTTTTCATGCCAAAGCCAAGGTAAGCACCTGCGTCGCCCTCTACCGTGATAGTGCCGGAAGCCATATTGGCGCCGATATAATCCAGTGCTGGTGTGGCATTTTTAAAAGTGATGTGGCTGGCATCTATCCCGGAAATTTCAAATAGCTCACTAGTGCTCACAGTCGCATTGCCGTAAGTGATTAGCGTGGCGGCGATTTGGCTGGTGGTTTTACCTGACAGTTGGTTGGGGGTCAGGTTGCTGCAATTGATTGCATGCTGTGGGGGCTGCTTTAAGTTGAAGGTAAGCGTACTCATGATTGACTGCCATTCAAAATATCATGTAATTTGAAAAGATGCGGGCCAAGTTTGCCACCGTAGTTACCTGCGGAAATACGCTTAACGTCGCTGCTTTCGCCAAGTTTGCAGATAGCCTCAATGCCGACTTTCATTGAAAGCGCGATATCTTCAAAAGTCAAACCATCAATCACGATCTCCATCACACTTTCAATTTCGGATGATAGCTCTGTGTTTGTGGCGCCTTTTAGTGTTGGGCAGAAAGCATCATTGGTCGAGGCAAACATGGTTTTGTATTTGCTGCCCACCTTGGAACCGGAGCGTACGACCCCGCCGGGGAATGGCATGATGACATTAGGTACCTGTTTCATCGCTTCAATCGCCACTTCTGCGGCGGCCAGCGCGGCAGGTTGCGAAGTGGCCAGAATCAGGAAGTTACCGCCGCCAATCGCGCGCACCATGCCCGTGGTTTCTTCGGTTAAAAACTCGCCATCCATCACAGGAATACGCCAGTAGCGCCTGCCATCGATCAGTTTAGAGGTCTGGAAGCCATCACCGAAGTAGCGCAGATGTTTACCCAGGCTGATTTTGTCCTCAGAATCTATGCCTGCAAATGCCGCAGCTGTCGGGCAGGTGAGTATGCATTGCCCCATACGGGTTTCAAGTTGCTGCATTAGCACTTTACTGCCCATGGCGAACATCAGAATACTGACACCCGGTCTGCCATCCGGTGTTTCTTCGGTGGAAAGCTCGCGCTCAATGCCTGCCTCAACACCGCAGCCAATGACAGAGGTAGCAAACCCGGTCATGGCATTAGCGGCGTTATAGGCCCATTTATGATTTTGGGCGGTAATAATCACCCGTGTGCCGCGCATGTTGAATGCTTCAGCAAAGGTGTCGTCGATTTGAATTCCGTTGAGTAACATAAGTTTTAAGCCGTGGGTATGTTTATGCCGTGAGTTTGATTATGCAGTCGGGTCGGCTGATTTGATTTTTCCAATCCACTCTTCAATCTGAATGGTTCCTAATGCTTCAACTTTTTTCACGTCAGCCGGTTGAATCACATCTTGTACTAAGTCCAGACGTTTCCATTCTGCCAGTGGGGTTTCGCAGTCGGTGCGAGGCACATAGCGCGAGTCTCTGACCTTTTCCATTTTGGGAATATAGCGCGGGCAGTTGACCCAGTACTCTGAGAGTTTTACCGTGACCACGAAATCCGCTTCCTTGTAATGTGCGAGCAGGGCAGGGTCTTTTGAGATGCTGGCTGTGCCTTGCACACGTCTGCGGTCTGGCGCTGTAAATGAAATGAACAGCAGCCCCACATTGGGATTTTCGGTAATGTTGCCCATAGAGAAGAACATGCCATTGCCATCGTAACTCGGAAAAATCAGCGTAGTACTATCGATGATCTTTACAAAACCGGCATCGCCGCCTTTATATGAAACAGTCGGACGACCCTGATGGTCAATTGTCGACAGAAAGAACATTTCTGCACTTTCGATAAAGGCTTTTACATCGTCATCAAATTCAGTGCGACACACCAGTTCTTCCACGCGATCTGCCATCTTGCGCGTACCAAAATCGTCCTGTAGTTTGCGGTGTTGTTCGCCGTATAGTCTGCTCATTTAAATTCCTTTGCGTGATTACTGTGCGCTATTGTTTATGAACAATCACGCTGCCTCTGCCATCATCGCTAATTTCATCATCACTGATTTTAAAGTTATCCATTTGCATGGTCTGATATTTGTCAAAGTAATCTTTGAGTTCTTTTTCTACGCTCAGGTCAAAAGCCGGTTTCGCGGTGTGTGTTGCCCCCCAAACGACTTTAACCACTTGACCATTCCTGACCACCAGCTCGCCGTTCTTGAATACATAGTCAGGTTTGCTGAACATGGCTTCACGGTCGGCTTGGTCTGTGTATACGGTGATATCGGCAGAAGCACCAACGCCTAGATGGCCTCGGTCATTCAGGCCAATCAGCTTGCTGGCACCGGCACGTGTCATGATGGCAATCTCATACAGGCTGTATTCTCGTTCCAGCGTGGTGAGATTGCTCATGGCCTGTGCATCCAGATTCAGTTTGGCAAATGCTTCATTTCTGAACGATTTGTCCATCAGCAGGCGAATCAGGTGTGGATAGCTGGTGAAAGGCGCGCCGTTTGGATGGTCTGTGGTTAAAAAGATGCGCCAAGGGTCTTCTACCGACAGGAAAATCTCCAGACCAATGGCCCATTGCAGTGCATTTACGTAATTCTGGTCACGATATTTGAATGGCAGCACGCCACAGCCGGCATCACATTCAACATCCATGATGACGGATTTTTTAGGGTTGGCATGCTTGGCGTTCAAATGCTGCATCATGGCGTCGCCAGAGGCAGTTACAGTTTGGTTGAACAGTATTTGCCCCACATCTGCGGTGATATGTTTGTTTTTGTTCAAGGCTTCAGCAATCTGCGCGGCGGCAGATGAAAACTTCTTGTCGCCCTCAGTGCCGTAGCTGTGAAACTGGATATGTGTAAGATGCATCGGCAGTCCATCGCTCGCACTCATGGTGTTGAGCGTGGTTTCAAAGTTGCCCGCTGCCCCCAGATTGTTGCAGTGCACGTGTAACGGTTTTGCAATCCCCAGGTCATGTACCGCTTTGCTCAGCGATTGCAATATCTCGCGCGGGCTGACCTGATAATGCACGTTGTTTTCATCCAGATTCAATCTGCGCTGGTTGAATTTAAATGCATTGATGCCGCCCGGGTTCACCACTTTGATGCCAATCGCCTGCGTTGCGTGCAGTACCCATGCCACGTAGTCGTTGATTGCCTTTTGGTCTAGACCTTTATTTTTCTGTTCAGCCAGCATGCGCAGAAAATAATCATCATTGCCGAGCATGGCGTAACCGCCTTTGTCGATCATCGGCGTGTCGCCCATTTCAAGATGCGCCTGACGTGCGTTGATTGGCGAAATCGCTGGTTCAAAAGCCGCTGTGTAGCCCATTTCAATGTATCTGAAACCGGTATCCGTTGCGCTCGGTGTGGCATGGTGGCTGCAATGTGGCGTGCAGATGTGCGCTTCCGGGTCACTTGCGTTTTTGAGCTCTTGCGCTTGTCTTTGCTGATACTGCTGCTGATATTCTGGCAGCATCATGCGGGCAATGTTCACTTTGCCGCCGCCGATGTGGCTATGCATGTCAATCGCACCGGCCATTACCACCTTGCCTGCTAAGTCATAAGTCTGGCTGATTTTTGCGTTGTCGAGCGGTTTGGGAACGATGCGTCCCTGATGAATATAAATGTCTTCCACCACACCATCTTTGCCGTGGGCGGGGTCATAGAGCTTGCCGTTTTTTAGTAAGGTAATCATGCTTTATACATACTCAATTAATCTGGGCTCACTTTAATCAGCGCTTGCTTTATCAATGTTTGAAAGTGCCGCTTCAATTTTGTTAATCACATCATTCAGTTTGGGCAGCTTGCTATCACGTAACTTTTCCAACGGCAGCGTGATCGAGCTGTCCATACGGAACATCTGTCCAGTATGGTCAACGCCCGGAATACCAACAGGGATAAACACATCTGGCTGACGCTCGAATTTTGTAGCAGGGTGCCCAATGACGATGGTCGGGGCTGTTGTTGCAGGCGGTGAATGTGGGTTAAAGGTGCTGACCCACAGCAACGCATCGCAGCTATTCGCTAGTTTGCTGGTTGAGAAGTGATAGGTGTCATATTCCGGCTTGCCATCCACATAACGGCTTCTGGTCGGGTAGCCACTTAGCCAGGTGCTGGTGCTATTGACAGAAGAGTCACCATCACCGGAGTTAAGCGGCAAGCCTGCTGCGCGTATATTTTCGTTCAGCAGGTTAATGAGCTGGGTAATGCTTTGAATCGTTAATTCAGCATGTGAGAATTTAAAGCTGCCGGCTGACCAGACAATAACGGCATATTTTGCCGCTTTTAATTTATCTAGCAAAGCAGTCAATGTGGCAACACTCACGCCACCGGCGGAATCAGTTTTGATTTTTTTGTTATTCATCAAGGCATTAAGTGCGTTGATGATTTCTGGCAGATTGCCTGTGTCTGCATCAATCACGGTGGGTGTTGTGCCATTTGGTGCAGTGCCAGCCTTGGTTTTTTCTGCGGGTACGCCCAGGTAAATGACTTCTGGTGTTGGCTTGTTGAACAGGCTTTCAGTGTTCCAAACCGCTTTCTCAAAAAAGCGCGGGTGGCTGGTGGCAATATCGGTACCAATTGCCAGAATCACATCGGCGCGATTTTTTACCTCGGCCAGTGTTGTGGTGAGCCAGCCGCCATTTTGCATGGTTAAGGTGTTGCGCACGGTTGAGTTGCTGTGCATGTGGTCTAGCGTGGCGTGGGTTTTTTCTGCCAAACGCATCAGCGAACGCATGCCTTGCACCTCGGTACCCAACCCTGCAAATAGCGCTGATTTACTTTTGTCTAACAGGCTGGCGGCGGCCTTGATTGCGGTATCCAGATTACAAGGCTTGCCGGCTAGGCTGGGAGATGCGTCGATATTGGCGTTGAAAGACTGCTCAAAGAATTGAATGGCTTTGCTGCAGCCATTTTTCACGCTGACAGCTGCAGCAGCATTGGGCGTCACGTCATCGCACAGCAAGCCGCAGGCAGGGCAGGTGGCGGTGGTCGGCTGGGTAGGGCTAGAGAGATTATTCATGTGGATGCCAGTATGTGCTTTTAGCCATTCTAATCATAATTTATCAGTACCATACCATAAAAAACCGTTTTATTTTAAGTGTTAAATAGCGGTATTTTTTATGGCTTTTTAATCATTCCTTTGTATATTGAATAATGATAAGTGATGATTGATTAGTAGTGTTATGAATGGCGCAATGGCTTTCAGTTATTGCGCCTTACTACGCTGGTCGCCTTCAATACTTCCTGATTAGTGCTATCAATGCAATGATGCAAAACCCTGCGCCCGCATAAAAAGTGAACGAAGCACCCAGTTGATCCCAGAGCAGTCCAGCTACGACGCTGGCGATTAGCAATGCGGCCCCGCTGACAAGATTGAATAAACCAAATGCCGTACCGCGCAGGTCAATTGGAGCAGTGTCGGCTACCATCGTGGCTAGTAATCCTTGAGTTATGCCCATGTGAATGCCCCAAAGTGCCACGCCCACGAGCACTGTTGTCCAGTGATTGTCGGTGGCCAAAACCAGATCGGCAGCGATGAGCACAACAAGACCCCACGCCAGAAGCTTTTTGTGGCTCATGCGGTCAGATAACTTACCAAACGGGTAGGCCGAACCTGCGTAGACCAGATTCATCGCGACCATCACTAACGGCACAAGAGCCACCGGGATGCCACCTTGCTCGGCACGCAAAACTAAAAATGCCTCGCTGAACCTTGCCAGTGTGAACACTGCCCCCACGCCGACTACCCACCAATATGACGCATTGAGTCGCTTGATATTTTCACGCTGAATGGGGTTGACCTTCTTCCCGCCCTGATGTCGATCAGGTTCGTGTACGCCAAACAGCAGCAGTGCCACAGCCAGCAAACCAGGAATCACAGCGACCCAGAACACCGCTCTGAAATCGTTGGCCCAAAGTAGCATCAGGCCGACTGCCAGCAGAGGGCCTAGGAATGCGCCTGCCGTATCTAGCGATTGTCGCAGGCCAAATGCAGCACCACGAATTTCGGCGGGCGAAATGTCAGCGACTAGTGCATCGCGCGGTGCGCCACGGATTCCTTTACCCGCCCGATCCAGCAAACGGGCGGTCAGCACGACGCTCATGGTAGGTGCAACGGCAAACAGCGGTTTGGTCAGCGCTCCTAAGACATAACCAAACAAGGCCAGACCTTTGCGTTTGCCAAGATAGTCACTAAAGGCACCTGAAAATATCTTGATGATGAGCGCCGTTGCCTCGGCCATGCCCTCAATCAGACCAACCGTTATAGCATTGGCACCCAACACTCCTACCATAAACAATGGTAAAAGGCTGTGAATCATCTCTGACGAAATATCCATCAGCATGCTGACAAATCCGAGTGCCCATATCCCGGCTGGAATTTTGCTAAGTGCTGTGGTTGTTTTTGTCATAGCTGAGTCGTGATTGTGATTGTTATCATGCGAGATACCATCATCTTGGCTTGCGCAGTATGAAATAGCTTAATCATCATGGTTTACTGTTCCTTTTTTCCCGCTTACCTAATCTTTAGGCCGCCCTCACTCTTCCTTCTCGTGGTTGTCGAATTGCAAATTTGTTATGGCGTTAAATGTCACAATAAATTCACTCTGTAGTGAGATACCTTAAAAGTTGGTTTATTTTAAGCGCTAAAAATGGTATTTTATCGCTCTTTTCAATAAGTTAATTTAATGGAGTAGTTATGGCTGTTCAACGCACACTTTCTATCATCAAACCTGATGCAGTTGCAAAAAATGTAATCGGTAAAATCTACACACGTTTTGAAAACGCTGGCTTGAAAATCGTTGCTGCAAAAATGGCGCAACTGACACAAGCTGAAGCTGAAGGTTTCTACGCTGTGCATAAAGAGCGTCCTTTCTTTGCTGATCTGGTTAAATTCATGATCTCTGGTCCAGTGATGATTCAAGCGTTAGAAGGTGAAAATGCTGTGCAGGTTAACCGTGATTTGATGGGTGCTACCAACCCTAAAGAAGCTGCACCAGGCACAATCCGTGCTGACTTTGCTGAGAGCATTGACGCTAACGCAGTGCATGGTTCAGATTCAGCTGAGAATGCGGCAATCGAAATCAAATACTTTTTTGGTTAATTTGAAAAACTCTTAACAAGCTGTTGTCCACGAATAGCACAAAATAGCACGAACAAAACCATTAAATTCACGACATAACTGTTGTGGATTGAATGCTGAAATATCGTTGACGTATATTAGGGTTTATTTCGTGATTTTTGTGTGTTTCGTGGAAAAGTAGTTTTTGTAAGAGTAAAAGGTCTAAACAATTTTGGTTAATCTGCTCAACTTTAATCAGTCTCAGTTAGCTCAATGGTTCGTGGAGCATGGCGAAAAGCCTTTTCGCGCCAAGCAGTTGATGCGCTGGATACACCATTTCGGCGTGCATGATTTTGAGCAGATGACCGACATTGCCAAAAGTCTGCGCGAGAAACTTGCAAAAGAGGCAGAGATTATTCTGCCTACCGTGCAGCACGAACAAATATCCAATGATGGAACCCGCAAGTGGCTGATTGGTGCCGACGCTGCCAATAGCATTGAGACAGTGTTCATCCCCGAGGATGACCGCGGTACCTTGTGTGTTTCGAGTCAGGTTGGCTGTGCGCTGGAGTGCACGTTCTGCTCAACAGGGCGTCAGGGTTTTAATCGAAATCTGAGTGTCTCTGAAATCATTGGTCAGTTGGCTATTGCCGACAAGTCATTACGCCAGGAGGCGGGTTATGACATGCTGTCTGCCAATGACCGCATCATCAGCAATGTGGTGATGATGGGCATGGGCGAGCCTTTGTCTAACTACGACAATGTTGTTACTGCCATGCAGATCATGCTGGATGACAGTGCTTATGGATTGAGCCGCCGCCGCGTGACGCTATCAACCAGTGGACTGGTGCCAGCGATGGACAGGCTGAAAGAAGATTGTCCTGTAGCATTGGCAGTATCGCTACATGCGCCAAATGATGCGCTGCGTGACGTGATTGTGCCTATCAACAAAAAATATCCGCTTAAAGAGCTGATGGCGGCGTGTAATCGCTACCTTGAGAAAGCGCCGCGTGATTTCGTGACGTTTGAGTATGTGATGCTGGATGGCGTGAACGATACCGTAGAGCATGCGCACCAGCTGCTTGAGTTGGTGAAAAACGTCTCGTGCAAGTTCAATCTAATCCCGTTTAATCCGTTCCCCAATAGCGGTTACGAGACTTCCAAGCCAAGCCACGTAAGAGTGTTCCGCGATATTCTGATGCAGGCGGGCTATGTGGTGACCGTACGTAAAACACGCGGCGAAGATATCGATGCAGCATGCGGTCAATTAGCTGGTAAAGTACTGGATAAAACCAAGCGTACTTCTAAACGAATTCCAATTGAGGCAGTTGAATGAATAAAATGAGTTTTAATGCTGCAAAGCTCGGTATGGGCAAATTATGTTTAATTGCGTTGATGCTATTTGCCGTTGCAGGTTGTGCTACTCAGCAGCAACAGGAAAAAGATGAGCGGAATGTGAAGGCTCGTGCTAAAGCGCACACAGATTTGGGCGCGGCTTATTACCAGCAGCGCAATCTGGAAGTGGCATTGTCTGAATTCAAGGAAGCCGCCAAGATCGATCCAAATTACGCTCTTGCATACAATGGCCTTGGCTTGGTACACGGTGCATTGGGCCAGTTTGATCTTGCAGAGGTAAATTTCAAGCGCGCATTACAGATCGACCCTGATAATTCTGAAACACATAATAACTATGGTGGTTTTTTGTGCTCGATCAATCGTATTGATGAGTCGATCAATGAGTTCATGACTGCGGTGAGGAATCCGCTCTATGCTACGCCAGCAATTGCTTATACGAATGCAGGTATATGCGCTATGCGTAAACAGGATTCAGCAAGTGCTGAACAGTATTTTCAGAGAGCGCTGCAGATTGAGCCGTTGATGAATACTGCGGCTTATCAGCTTGCGGCGATTCAGTTCAAGCGCAATGATGCTGAAAGTGCCAAGCAAACATTGCAGAATGTGATGTTAAGCCAGCCATCCCCCGAGATGCTGTGGCTGGCAATACAAATCGAAAGGGCAGTAGGTGCCAAGGATGAAGAGGCGAGTTACGCTTTGCAGTTAAGGCGTCAATACCCGAATTCAGAGCAGGCTAAGTTATTGCAGAGTGGAAAATAATCATGGCAGTTTCAGACGATATCGATATACCGCAATCAGTAAATGAGGGTCTTCCGAGCGATACACACTCCAGCGAGGCTCCGCTGGGTGAAGTTTTGTCTGCCGCGCGGATTGCTAAAAAACTGACGCAGCAGGATGTGTCCGACAGTCTGCGTTACAGTATTAAGCAGATTGATGCACTGGAGAGCAACCGGTTTGATGCGCTGCCAGATGCAATGATTACACGCGGTTTTATTCGCAATTATGCCAGATTGCTTGAAATTGATGCTGAGCCGCTATTGGCAAGCTATCGTGGCCGTATGCCAGATAAGCAGCAGGCTCACCTGTCTGTACAGTCATCCATGCAGCAGGTGCAGCTAAGCAAAGACAGCCAGCCATGGCTTAAGTATATTTTGGGCAGCATCGTGGTGCTGTTGTTCTTGGTGGCCTGGTTCTTCTACATGGAATATCAGTCCAAAGCGGTAACTGCACCAGTTGAAAAGACACCAGAGGCTGTAGCTTCAGACGCTGCATCTACAGCCCCTGAGGCCACACCATCACTGGAAATGCCTTTGCCTGAAATTGCTCTGCCAGCAGCTGAACGTCAGGCTGAAGACGCCACAACTGTCAGTGGTGTTGCTACTGATATGAATGGTGCGGCTGTGAGCTCAGCGGGGGCGGAAGCTTTACCAGCTAATCAGGCTGCAGGTGTTGGCTCGCCAGCTGTGCAACCTTCGCCAGCACAGCCATCAGCAGTTCAGCCACAAGTTAGCCAACCTACAATTAGTCAACCTGCAGTTAGTCAACCGACGCCCGATGCTGTTGCGAAAAAGAATGTGAGCATCTCTGTGACCGAGAAAACATGGGTGAGTGTGACTGACAAATCAGGTAAGGTGGTTTTTGAGAAAATGCTTTCTGCTGGCGCGACTGAGGGTTTTGATGCATTGCCACCACTCAGCGTGGTAGTTGGTAATGCAAAAGCAGCCCAACTGACCTATGCGGGCAAGCCTGTGGATTTATCTACGCAGACTGGCAGTAACGTTGCACGTATTCGTTTGGAGTAGTTGTTGAGTCTTTCAGTTAAAGTCAATCCGCGTGATACGCTACAGGTAATGATCGGCCACGTGCCGGTCGGTGGTGGTTTGTTGAATACGGTTCCTGCGCCGGTCGTTGTGCAGAGCATGACGAACACCGACACTGCCGATGCAGAGGCAACCATCAAGCAAGTATATGAACTGTGGCAGGCCGGTTCGGAGGTTGTGCGTATCACGGTGAACTCGCCAGAAGCTGCAGCGCAGGTAGGTAATATCCGTCGCGGTCTGCATGCTTTGGGCTGCAATGTGCCATTGGTGGGTGATTTTCACTACAACGGCCATAAGTTATTGGCGCAATATCCTGAATGTGCAGAATCCCTCGCCAAATATCGTATTAACCCAGGCAATGTAGGCAAGGGTTCCAAGCGTGATGAGCAGTTTGCCGCCATGATTGAGACTGCAGTCAAATACAACAAAGCGGTGCGCATTGGGGTCAACTGGGGCAGTTTGGACCAAGCCAAAATGGCGCAGATGATGGATGAAAATGCCAAACTGGTACAGCCGTTAAGTTCTGATGCGCTGATGCGCGAGGCATTGATTCAGTCAGCGCTGGAAAGTGCTGCACAGGCGGTAACGCTGGGGCTGTCACCGAATCAGATCATTATCTCCTGCAAGGTCAGCGATGTGCAGGATCTGGTCAGTGTTTATTCCGATCTTGCCAATCGTTGTGAATACCCATTGCATCTGGGCTTGACCGAGGCCGGCATGGGCTCAAAAGGCATTGTTGCTTCAACCGCTGCGCTGGCTTTGCTGCTGCAGCAGGGAATCGGCAACACCATACGTGTGTCTTTGACACCTGAGCCTAATGAATCACGCACCAAAGAAGTGGTCGTGGCCCAAGAGATACTGCAAACAATGGGCATACGCTCATTCACACCGTTGGTGACTGCCTGTCCTGGCTGTGGCCGCACGACATCGACGTACTTTCAGGAACTGGCGATGCAGATTCAGAGCTATCTGCGTAATCAAATGCCGGTTTGGCGTAATCAGTATGCCGGCGTTGAGAACATGAGCGTAGCTGTTATGGGCTGCGTAGTAAACGGGCCGGGGGAGTCAAAATTGGCCAATATCGGTATCAGCCTACCCGGTACCGGTGAAGTGCCGGTGGCGCCAGTATTTGTGGACGGCGAAAAAACGGTGACACTCAAAGGCGACAATATCGCACAGGAGTTCCAGGCGATTGTTGAGACCTATGTAAGAGAAAACTATGCTGAAGGCGGCAAGCTGCATGAGCGTTCAGCGCAAAAAACCATTCCAATTCAATCAGTAAGCTAACAAGTCATCAAAAATCCATGAGTAACAAATTCCAAAGCATTAAGGGCTTTTACGATATTCTGCCTGAGGCGACGCCACTGTGGTTCAAGCTTGAGGATACCGCACGCCGCGTGCTGGCACAGTATGGGTATAAAAATATCCGCATGCCATTGGTGGAGCCAACCGAGCTTTATGTACGCAGTGTCGGTGAGCATACCGATATCGTAGAAAAAGAAATGTATGCATGGGATGATGCACTCAATGGCGACAAGCTGGCTTTGCGTCCTGAAGGTACCGCGGGCTGTGTGCGTGCCGTCGTTGAGCATAACCTTACTTACAATGGCCCGCAGCGCTTATGGTATAGCGGCGCGATGTTCAGGCATGAGAACGTACAAAAAGGCCGTCAGCGTCAATTCCATCAAATCGGGGTGGAGGCTTTTGGTTTTGATACGCCAGAAGTCGATGCGGAGCAAATCGTCATGCTGGCAAGACTGTGGCGTGAATTGGGTATTGTCGATGTGGAGCTGCAAATCAACAGTATTGGTGATGCACATGAACGTGCTGAATATCGTAATGTACTGATTGCTTATTTTGAGCAGCATGCCGATTTGCTTGATGAAGATGCAAAACGGCGTTTGCATACCAATCCGCTACGTATTCTGGATACTAAAAATCCGCGCATGCAGGCTATGTGCGAAGCCGCACCAAAATTGATCGATTGTCTGGGGGATGAAACCCGCGCGCACTTTGATGGTCTGTGTAAGAAGCTTGCCGATGCAGGTGTTGCTTATAAGATCAACCCGCGCCTGGTACGAGGTCTGGATTACTACAACCGCACCGTATTTGAGTGGGTTACCACTAAATTGGGTGCACAGGGTACGATTGCAGGCGGTGGGCGCTACGATACTCTGGTTGAGCGTTTAGGTGGCAACGCAACGCCGGCATGTGGCTTTGGTATTGGTTTGGAGCGTGTATTTCTGTTGATGCAGGAGTATGAAGTCACCGCAAACGATGCGCCAGATGTCTATCTGGTCAATGTAGGCGAACTGGCTGAGAATGCGGCTTTTGTGATTGCAGAGCAGCTGCGTAATGCAGGTGTTCAGGTAGTGTTGCATGCGGGTGGCGGCAGTTTTAAATCACAAATGAAAAAAGCGGATAGAAGCCAGGCCAGATATGCCTTGATATTGGGCGATGATGAGGTGAATAACCGTCAGGTGACATTGAAGCCTATGCAGGCAGATATGAAAACCGAGCAAGTGCAATGCAGTATTGAAGAGGCAATTAGTCGTTTGACTGCAAATTAATCAGGTAGGGGTGGGTGGTTTTTAAAGAGCTGTAACAGGGATAGTACCGAGCTAAATATGACTGCAGACTTAAAAGCGAATACATCTGACGCTGTGACACCGTTGTTACAGCTGTCGCACGTCAGTATTACGCCCAGGAAATCACCAGCTCGTTTGTTGGTGAATGATGTGAGCTTTTCAATAGATGCAGGTAAAACCACCTGCGTAGTGGGCGAATCTGGCAGCGGTAAAAGTCTGACAGCGCTGTCAGTGATGGGATTGTTGTCCAAACAGCTACAGCTGGTTTCAGGTGAGGTGTTGTTCAATACTGCGGATGCAGGCGTTCAGGATCTGACCAAACTGGGCGAGACTAGCCTGCAAAAACTGCGTGGCGCGAAAATCGCCATGATCTTTCAGGAGCCGATGACCTCACTCAACCCGGTGCTTACCGTGGGTTACCAGATTGGTGAGAGTCTGACTACGCATCTGGGATTAAAGGGCGATGCCTTGAAAGCAAAAATCGCCAGTTTGCTGGAGATGGTTGGCATACCGGCGAGCCGTGCGAATAGTTATCCGGATGAGCTTTCCGGTGGTCAGCGCCAGCGTGTGATGATTGCGATGAGTATCGCTTGCGAGCCCAGCCTGTTGATTGCGGATGAGCCGACAACCGCTTTGGATGTGACCGTACAGGCGCAAATACTAAAGCTGCTGGATGACCTCAAAACCCGCATGAACATGGGGATGCTGTTTATCACTCATGATTTTGGGGTGGTGGCTGATATCGCTGATAATGTAGTGGTGATGTTCAGAGGTGAAATCGTTGAATCAGGCAGCAAATCGCAGGTGTTGGGAAACCCTCAGCATCCATATACCAAGGCCTTGCTGGCCTGCGTGCCTGATGCTGAAGGTAAGAAAGAACTGAAACCGATTGATTATGCCTGGCTGAAAGAAGGTGTGGCATGAGTGAAGCTATTCTGATTGCTAATCATCTGGTAAAAACCTATACCCAGCGAAGCGGGAGATTTGGGTTTGGTACGACCTTGGTAAAGGCACTGGATGATGTCAGTATCAGTTTGCGTGCCGGAACAACGCTTGCAGTGGTAGGTGAATCTGGCAGCGGTAAATCCACGCTGGCACGATGTCTGTTACAATTGCAACCCTTGGACAGCGGCGAAGTGCTTTTTGCAGGTCAGGATCTATCCAGGATGGATGCATCTGCGCTCAGGGCGATACGCAAGAATTTGCAAATGGTGTTTCAGGATCCTTTTGCATCGCTGAACCCACGTATGCGCATAGGTGAGTTGGTGGGTGAAGGCTTGCTGATACATGGTTTGGGTAGCGCTGCAGAACAGCAGCAAAAAGTGATTGCAATGCTCAAGCGCGTAGGGCTCAGCGAGGCGGATATGCAGAAATATCCGCATGAGTTCTCAGGTGGGCAAAGGCAGCGTATTGGCATTGCGCGAGCACTGGTATTGCAGCCTAAGGTGGTTGTTTGTGATGAGCCGGTGTCGGCTCTGGATGTATCAATACAGGCGCAAATATTGTTGCTGCTCAAAGAGTTGCAGCAGGAAATGGCATTGAGCTATATTTTTATCAGCCATGATTTGCGTGTTGTGCGGCATATCGCGGATGATATCGTTGTGATGCACCATGGCAAGATAGTCGAGCAGGGCAAGGTGGTTGATCTCTATCAACAGCCACAACATGAATATACAAAGAATCTGCTTGCGGCTATTCCCGGTAAAAAAGTGGTGAATGGCTAGTAAGTGTGAGTTTACATACTGTTTTAGTAATGTTTTTGAGTTAAATAATTAGGATTAAGCATGGCATACGATTTAGAAGAGCAAGAGCAGATAGATGAGTTAAAAGCCTGGTGGAAAACCAATGGGAAAATGGTCACGAATGCAGTGCTGGCGTTGGTGATTGCTTATGCAGGCTATCAAGGCTGGCATATGTATCAGAATAAACAATCTGTTGAAGCTTCTACCGAGTATCAGGCGCTGCAGGTGACGGATGAAAAAGATTTAAAAGCAATTCAGGCAAAATCTGCTGTGCTGATGGATAAATACAGTACCACACCTTATGCGGGCCGTGCTGCTTTATTAGCAGCCAAAGCCAATTACGCAGCAAGTGATGTGAAAAGTGCTAAAGCGCAGTTGGAGTGGGCGGCCAAAAACGCCAAAGAATCTTCAGTGAGCGCAATTGCAACACTGCAGTTAGCCAATATTCTGGCTGAAGAGAAAGACTATCAGGGGGCTTTGAAATTGTTGGAAGCTTCGCATGATGCAGGTTTTGATGGTTTGTTTTCTGATTTGAAAGGCGACGTTCTGGTAGCTTTGGGTAAGAAGTCTGAAGCCAAGGCAGCCTATGAACATGCGCTGACCAAACTTGAGCCATCAGGCAAATACCGCGTGTTGACGCAACAAAAACTAGAAGCACTCGGCTAAAAGTAAAGCTTAATGAAGCAAACAACCATGTCCACACATACCGCAAAGCTAGTATTCCTGGCTTTATTTACGCTGCTATCCACATCGGCGTGCACCAGTATTTCTGATATGAGTAAAGATGTATCAGAGCGTATCTTTGGTGCAGAGCCAGCGAATCCACCAGAGGCTTTAACTGAAATCAAGCAAACAGCCAGTGCGAAGATATTGTGGCAGGCTAAGCTTGGCGAAGCTGGCAATTTTGACTTTACCCCGGCGGCCGAAGCTGGCTATGCCTATGTGGCCAGTGCGGACGGTGAATTGGCCAAGCTGGATATCAGTAATGGCAGTCAGGCTTGGCGCCTTAATGTGGGTGAAAAAATCACTGGCGGCGTAGGTATCGGTGGTAGTCTGGTCGTGGTTGGCACGCAAAGAGGCGTGGTTTATGCTTATGACCTTGCGGGTAAGCTGCAGTGGAAATCAAAATTAAGCAGTGAGGTATTGAGTGCCCCCAAATATTTTGATGGCATGGTGGTTGTTCGCACGGGCGACAGCCGTATCTATGGTATCAATGCCAATGATGGCAGCCGTAAATGGGTCTATGACAGAACCAGCCCTGCGTTAACCTTGCGCAGTAGCGCAGGTGTGGTTGTTGATGGCGGTGCAGTATACGCTGGCTTTGCCGGTGGTAAGCTCGCAGCAATTCGTGCGGATAATGGCAAGATATTGTGGGAGGCTTCAGTGGCGCAGCCTAAAGGCGTGACCGAAATCGAGCGTATCGCGGATATCACCTCACTGCCATTGGTGGATGGTCCTTTGGTCTATGCGGTTGCGTATCAGGGCAGAATCGCTGCGGTAGACAGGGTCACTGGCCGTGTCATCTGGAATCGCGATATTTCAAGTTTATCTGGCCTGAGTGCAGAAGACGGGCGTATCTACGTTTCTCATGCGGCTGGTTCCGTGTATGCGCTTGATTACACGACAGGTAAAACATTCTGGCGACAAGGCTCTCTGAAAAATCGTCAATTAACCGCACCGATGCCGATGGGTGGCTTGATAGCAGTGGGGGACCTTGAGGGGTATGTGCACTTTTTAAGTCGTGAAGACGGTGCATTTGCCGGTAGAATCAAAACAGACAATACCGCAATCCTGCCGCAGATGGCTTTGATTAACAGCAACACCGTATTGGCACAATCACGTGATGGCGGTTTGTTTGCGATACAAGTCAAATAATCGCATTTGATAGAGTGATTGGCACTAGCCAGTCAGAAAATAATATAGCTGGTTGATATTGAGTCAGCCAGCTTTAATGCTTTATAGAAGGCTCACATGATACCTACCATTGTTTTGGTTGGCCGACCAAACGTCGGAAAATCAACATTATTCAACCGTTTAACCAAAAGTCGCGATGCGCTTGTGGCAGATCTGCCAGGCCTGACGCGTGACCGTCACTATGGTCGTGGTTTGGGGGCGAGTCAGCCTTATCTGGTGGTTGATACGGGCGGTTTTGAGCCAAATACAGACAGCGGCATTCTAAAAGCCATGGCGAAACAAACGTTGCAGGCGATTGATGAGGCTGATGCCATCATCTTTCTGGTGGATGGCCGTCAAGGTGCGACGCCGCAAGATATGGAAATTGCCAACCGCCTGCGTAAAAGCAGATGCCCGGTGCTGCTGGCCGTAAACAAGACAGAGGGTATGCAGAAAGCCGTAGTCAGTGCAGACTTTCATGAACTCGGTCTGGGATATCCACTGTCGATCTCATCTGCACATGGTGAAGGTGTACGCGATATCATTGAACTGGCTCTGGAAAATTTCGAGGTGGTTGAAGAGGAGCCTGCCACTGATTACACCGGAGATAAAATCCCTAAAGTTGCGATTGTAGGCCGTCCGAATGTCGGTAAATCTACCCTGGTCAATGCTCTGCTGGGTGAAGAGCGTGTGATTGCGTTTGATGAGCCAGGTACCACGCGTGATTCTATCCATATTGACCTGGAAAAGAATGGCAAACATTACACATTGATCGATACTGCGGGCGTACGTAAGCGTGGTCGTGTATTTGAGGCAATAGAAAAGTTCTCGGTCATCAAGACCATTCAGGCGATTGAAGAAGCGAATGTGGTGATTCTGGTGGTGGATGCGCAGGAAGGTATTACCGAGCAGGATGCCCATGTCGCGGCTTATATTCTGGATGCAGGTCGTGCGCTCGTGGTCGCAATCAATAAATGGGATGGCTTGAAAGACGATGAGCGCGACTGGATCAAGCGCGAGATAGACCGTAAATTACAGTTTCTCGATTTCGCGGAATTTCACTATATCTCGGCGTTGCGTAGAAAAGGTCTGCCTGAGTTATTCAAATCAGTGGATATAGCCTACAAAGCCGCATTCGCAAAACTTGCTACGCCACAACTGACACGTGTGCTGATGGACGCGATGCAGCAGCATCAGCCGCCAATCAGCAAGGGTATCCGCCCGAAATTGCGTTATGCGCATCAGGGTGGCAGCAATCCGCCAGTGGTGGTCATTCACGGCAGTCACGTTGATGGCGTGAAAGATGCCTATACGCGTTTTTTGGAAAAAACCTTCCGCAGAACTTTCCAGCTTTCAGGTACACCTTTACGTGTGCAGTATAAACAAGGGCATAACCCATTTGCCGAAGATGAGGAAAAACGCAAGCCAGGTGAGGGTATCGTCAGCATGCGTCGTCGTAAAACCGCACAGCGTGCTGAATTAAAAGCTAAAAAAGATGCAGAAGAGAAAGATAGAAAAGCTAAAAAACACTAGGGCATACAGTGTTGATTGAGTAAGCACGTTTGTTCAAGTAGTGAATTTTTGAAGTCAGAGGTTGGGGTGCTGCTCCAGGTTCTTGTTTTCTTTCGGTAGTTCATAAGGATCTGCAACGTATGCTGGCCCTTTCATAATGATCACGACGATGCAGCCTATTGCGGCTGCTCCTACAAAAAACCATACGCTGAATAATATTCCTAAACATTGATAGATGATCTGTTGTTGAGCTCGGCTGATCACATCATTGCTCAAGTAGATGTGAAGTATCGGTGCACAGGCGATGGCAGTGCCAACGATGAATATATAAGGGATTTTTTTGAACAATACCCATTCAAACCCTGATGGCGTTTTAATAAATCCTGGCAGTTTATTAAATAAATTCAAGGGTTTAAGGGACGTTTAAGTTAATAGAGGCTTTCCCAGAACTTCCACCATATGCGTTCGTCATCAGGCACGCCTTTACCTAACATCGGACTGTCCGGATAGTTCGTTTTGAGAATGCGCATGGTGTCATTTTTCAGATCATCCATGCCCATCAGGTCATAAGCGCTGATCATGATGACCAGCGCTTCTTCTACCGCAGGTGCCTGTGGGTAGTACTCGATGACATATTTAGTGCGGTTGATTGCGGCTACATAGGCCTGACGTTTCATGTAATAGCGGGCGACATGTAATTCATGGTCTGCCAGACTGTTGGCGAGATAAACCATGCGTTGTGTCGCGTCTTTGGCGTAGCGGCTTTTCGGGAATTTGGTCACTAACTCTTTGAATGTGGCGAAAGAATCTTTCAGTGAGCGCGGATCGCGGTCGCTGATTTGTTGTGCGGAGAGTTTCTCAATAATGCCGCGTTCGTTAAACACAGCAAGGCCTTTGAGGTAGTAAGCGTAGTCAACATTAGGATGATTAGGATGTAGTTTGATAAAGCGGTCTGCAGCTGCAACGGCTAGGATGGGATCCTGTTTTTTGTAGTGAGCGTATGCGGTCTCCAGCTGAGCCTGTGTTGCGAATCGGCCATGAGGGTAGCGTGATTCCAGTTTCTGGAAATATACAATGGCTTTGTCGTAGTCTTTATCGACCATTTTTGCCGCACCCTCTTGATAAATACGCTCTGCGGTCCAACCTTTAGTATCATCAAACTCGGTAGGTTCGCCGAAAATCGCGCAACCATTCAGTAACAGGGCAAACACCAAAATTAAGATATACTTCATGCCAAAACCACCTTTAAGAATTTGCACCAATTATAACCGATGACTGACGCTACTCCACAATCTCTTAGCAATTCGATTGCACTTACGATTTCCCCCGACTTAGGCGGTTTGCGGCTTGATGTTGCATTGCAGCGCCTGTTACCTGAACACTCACGCTCACGATTGCAGGCATGGATAAAATCTGGTTTGGTAATTGTGGACGGCGAACCCAGCACCTCTAAAACCAAGGTCTGGGGGGGCGAGAAAGTGATTGTGGAGGTGCAGGTCAAGCCGGAAGTGAATGCGTTCAAAGCGCAAGATATTCCGCTCGATATCGTTTATGAAGACGACCATATTCTGGTGATCAATAAGCCGGCAGGCATGGTCGTGCATCCGGCGGCAGGCAACTGGGAGGGTACTTTGCTGAATGCCTTGCTATTCCATGCGCCGCAACTGCATGATGTGCCGCGTGCAGGTATCGTGCACCGGCTGGACAAAGAGACCAGCGGTCTACTGGTGGTGGCAAAGACCCTGAGCGCGCAGACTAATCTGGTGCGCCAGTTGCAGGCACGTACGGTCAAGCGTGAGTACCGTGCGATTGTTTGGGGGCAATTATGGCGCAATGGGGTGGTTGATCAGCCGATTGGGCGTGACCCGCGTTCGCGCACCAAGATGGCCATCAATCGTATGGGCAAGCCTGCCATTACACGCTATGAGATATTGGAGCGTTTTTCAGTGCAGACCTATTTGCGCTGCAACCTGGAAACTGGTCGCACGCATCAGATTCGCGTGCACATGCAACATTTGAAAGCGCCGTTGGTAGGTGACCCTGTGTATGGCTTCCGTGGAATTGTGCCGATTCGTGCCATGACGCAGACGTTGCGTGATGCTGTGAGCAACTTCCATCGTCAGGCATTGCACGCAATCAAACTTGGCCTGGTGCATCCGGCGACAAATGAATTCATGGAATGGCAAATCGAGTTGGCAGACGACATGAAAGTCTTGCTGGAAGCCATGCGCCACGAAGACCCGCACGATGAAGAGGATGTATTCGAGTTCAGCATGGAACCGTACTTGTCGGATGAGGACTATGAGTACGACGAAGATGACGAGTCATTTGATGATGGCGATGAAGAAGATGATACTGATTTCGATGAAGACGAAAGCGCTTGATCAATCATGAGGCATTCGATTGAATTTATACATCCAAACTGGCCTGCGCCTTCGAATGTAAAGGCTTTGCAAACGACGCGTAAGGGGGGGGTGAGTCAGGCGCCTTTTGCAAGTCTGAATCTGGGCATGCATGTGAGTGATGATCCGGTTGCGGTCGCTAAAAATCGCCAGTTATTAAGCCCTTATCTGCCCAGTGAGCCGGTGTGGGTGAATCAGGTGCATGGGGTGGATGTGATTGATGCGGCCACCAGTACTTGTTTACAGAATGCAGATGCTTCATTTACCACCAAGCCGAATGTGGTGTGCGTAACCATGACGGCAGATTGTCTGCCGGTGCTGTTGTGCGATAAGCAGGGAACGGTAGTCGCAGCAGTGCATGCTGGCTGGCGCGGGCTGTGTGATGGCGTGATTGAAGCCGCAGTGAAAAAGATGCAGGTGCAGCCTGCTGAAATTTTAGTGTGGCTGGGGCCGGCAATCGGCCCTGATGCGTTTGAGGTGGGTGATGATGTTCGGCAGCAGTTCATGGCAAAAGATGCTAATGCAGCGTCAGCATTCAGGCCGGTTGTGGGGGTAAGCGGTAAGTGGTTGTGCAATATGTATGCAATTGCCAGGCAGCGTTTACATGCAGTAGGTGTCACGCAGGTATATGGCGCTGGTGGCCATTTTTTAGATGATGAAAATCGTCGTGAGGATTTCTGTACTTATACCGATGCGGCGCGTTTTTTCTCATTCCGGCGAGATAATGTCACCGGGCGCATGGCGAGTTTAATCTGGCTCGAGAAGTGATTTAGCGATAAATCACACTGCGCATGCTGAGCGTGCCTAGATCAAAAGATTCGGTAAGAAAACGCATGTTGTCATCCGCCTGACGTGCTGCGGCAATATACAGCAGTGGTAAGTAGTGCTCAGGCGTGGGCACGGCAAGTTTGGCAGCTTCGCCAGCCTGTTCGATATTCAGCAAGGCCTCATCCTCACCGGCTAATAGCGCGTTTTTGATGTAAGCATCAAAGGCGATAGCCCAGTCTGACTTTTCTCCATTTAAGTTCAATATACGCAGATTGTGTACGATATTGCCGCTGCCAAGCAGCATGATGCCCTGCTCGCGCAGAGGTGCGAGCTGTTTGGCCAAGTCAAAGTGCGCCCGAAAATTCAGGTAAAAATCCAGACTAAGCTGTAAAACCGGCACATCTGCCTGCGGGAAAAGGGATTGTAATATCGTCCATGCGCCATGATCCAGCCCCCACTCGGTAGAGGGGGTGATTTTTCCATGCGCAAATGTTTGGCATATCATCTTTGCCACTGACGGGGCGCCCGGGGCAGGGTAGCGCTGGTCGAATAGTTCTTGGGGAAAACCGCCGAAATCGTGGATGGTTTCAGGTTGCTCAACACTGCATACTTGCGTGCCGTGCGTTTGCCAGTGGGCGGAAATGCACAATACTGCTTGTGGCTTGGGAAGTGATGCCCCGAGCTGTAGCCAGGTATCACGGTACTGATTCTCCGAAATAGCATTCATCGGGTTGCCATGCCCGATAAACATAGCTGGCATGCGGCTTGATACGCTCATGGAAATTGCCTCCACTATATGATTTAGCCACGTTTACCACGAATTTTATCGTGACTATTTAAAGCGTTATTGTGGCTGGCTCGTTTATAATACGCACTTTATTACTTAAGATTGCTTAGATGCAAGTTTTAATATCGATATGCTAAGCCTAGCAACAGACATTACCTCATTCAATACACTCACATGGATTATTTTATCAAGCTTGTTGGGTGGTATGCTGAGTGTGAGCCTTGCCGGGCTGTTTGCACTGAGTTTGCGTACCGCGTGGATTCCCATGCTGGTGAGCTACGCAATCGGGGCGATGCTTGGTGCGGTGTTTTTAGAGATATTGCCGCATGCGTTTGAAAAGGCCAGCAGTATAGAGGCTATCTCTGCAACCTTGCTGTTCGGCCTGCTATTGTTTTTTGTACTGGAAAAGCTGGTGATATGGCGCCATTGCCATGGCGACCACTGCGAAGTGCATGCGATTCATTCAGAGCACAACTGCCCTGAAAATCAGTCAGCGCATAATGGCAGCAAGTTTAAAGCAGTGTCTCACCAAGCCCCTTCTATCACGCAGCATCACGCGCATTCACATCACCACCATGACAGCGGGCGCAGTGGCATGATGATTATGATAGGCGATACTTTCCACAATTTTGTGGATGGTATTTTAATTGCTGCCGCATTCTTGCTGGATGTCAAATTAGGCATGGTGACGGCTTTGGCCATTATTTCGCATGAGATTCCGCAAGAGGTCGGCGACTTTCTGATTCTGCTGCATTCTGGATATACAAAAAAACAGGCATTTGTCTTTAACCTTGTCTCTAGTCTGGCAACGTTGATAGGCGGGTTGATTGCCTACTTTGCCTTACAGTTTGTCATGGGCTGGATTCCATATATTCTTGGTCTGGCCGCCGCAAGCATGCTCTATGTAGCCGTTGCAGATTTGATTCCCAGTTTGCATAAACGCACCGAGTTAAGAGCGACGATTAGTCAGGTGTTACTCATTACCTTGGGCGTCGGTACTATTTTGATCGTGCATGTGCTCATCGAGTAACTGTCTGTTTTGTTTGTGGCGACGGTGCTTTACACCCAACAGCCAGAGCAGCAGCGCGCATGGCAGCAAGCCGTAAAACAGGAAGGTGAGTAAACCGGCAGCGATGGACTTTTCTGTGGCGGCCATGAGTACGACAACGTACATCCAGGCGATAGCAATAATATACATAGAGATCTTTGCTCAAACGAAAATAGGGTAAGTTTTCAATAAAATTATTTAATGACGAATTTGTGATATTTATAGCTTAAAGCATGCTTTATGCAAAAGTCACACATATGTAATTTAAGTTTTATTCTTTATTAAGATTCACTAGGTTTTTTATATGACAACAAATACTTCCATTAAAAGCGCCACACCTAAAGTCGGCTTTGTATCTTTGGGTTGTCCAAAAGCTGGCTCTGACGCAGAGCGTATTCTCACCCAGTTGCGTGCAGAAGGCTACGAGATTTCAGGCAGCTATGATGAAGCTGATCTAGTGGTGGTGAATACCTGCGGCTTTATTGATTCTGCGGTAGAAGAATCATTAGACGCAATCGGCGAGGCCATCAATAAGAATGGTAAGGTGATTGTTACCGGCTGTTTGGGGGCGAAAGCAGGTGTGGTGGAGTCTGCTCACCCTAGCGTGCTGGCAGTGACTGGGCCACATGCGCTGGAAGAGGTCATGACCGCTGTGCATGCAAATTTGCCTAAACCGCACGAGCCATTTGTTGATTTAGTGCCGCCACAAGGCATACGTCTTACGCCTAAACATTATGCATATCTGAAAATATCAGAGGGATGTAACCATCGTTGCAGTTTCTGCATTATCCCTAGCTTGCGTGGTGATTTGGTGAGCCGCCCAATCGGCGATGTGCTGAATGAGGCAGAAAACCTGGTCAATGCAGGGGTGAGTGAGTTACTGGTGATTTCGCAAGATACTTCTGCTTATGGCGTGGATGTGAAGTACCGCTCCGGTTTCTGGAACGGTCGTCCGGTAAAAACACGCATGACAGAGCTTGCCAAAGCCTTGAGCGAGTTAGGCGTATGGACAAGGCTGCACTATGTTTATCCATACCCGCATGTGGATGAAGTGATACCGTTGATGGCGGATGGTTTGATTTTGCCTTATCTGGATGTGCCAATTCAGCATGCCAGCCCGCGTATCCTTAAAGCGATGAAGCGCCCAGCGAGCAGCGAGAACAATCTGGCGAGAATCAAGGCGTGGCGCGAGATTTGCCCTGACATTGCGATTCGCAGCACATTTATCGCCGGCTTCCCGGGTGAGACCGAGGATGATTTCCAGATGTTGCTCGACTTTCTGGAAGAGGCACAGTTGGATCGCGTAGGCTGCTTTGCTTATTCAGCAGTTGATGGTGCGGCGGCAAATGCATTGCCTGATCAGGTGCCTGAAGAGGTAAAACAGGAGCGTCTGAGCCGATTTATGGAGGTGCAGGAGCGTATCAGTGCGGCCAAACTGCATGCCAAAATCGGCAGTATTCAAACCGTGCTGGTTGACGAGATTGTAAGTGATGTTGAAGGCAATATCGAAGCGATTGGTCGTACCAAGGCCGATGCGCCTGAGATAGATGGTGTGGTCTATCTTGAAGATGCAGAAGGCTTGAACCCGGGTGATTTTGTTGAGGTTGAGATTTACAGCGCGGATGGCCACGATCTGCATGGTGGGCCACCAAGGGCTTAGTTTATAAAGCTACCAGTCACATTCTGACAGGGTAAACTGACAACCCAACTGCATCGTAGATGCTGAACTGCCTTGCAGTTTGTCTATTTACCCTACTAAGCCAGTACTTGTCTGAAAGTTATTTTCTTTTGCCAGTCAGGTCATCTACACCGTGACCAATGATTCCGCCAATAGCGGCACCGCCAACAGTGCCTATTGAACTGCCGCCAGTCAGCACTGCGCCGGCCACGCCGCCGATTGCAGCGCCGGCAGCGGCATTTTTCTGGCGTGTTGACAGGTTTGAACAGCCATTAAGAACTAAAGGTAGAATCAACAGTGAGATCATGGCTAGTTTTGTATGTTTCATCATATAACTCCTTACATCATAAAAAAAGGTTAGTCATACCGGTTATTTAAATGACCGGTTATTCAGTAAATTGCGCTGACGGCAATCGTGATGATTGCAACTACAGCAGTCCATTTCGCTATTTCTGTGACATTCTGTGTACACAGCTCTTTTTTGATGAATGCGATGTCGATGCTATCAGATGCAGTGCGTGAGGGAACTGTATCAACAGGCTGATGCTGTGTGTTAGTAACAGGTGGCTTTGCCTTGCTGGGGAAGCTTTTTGTCACACTAAAGATTGATTCCGGAAGCTCAAATTTTGATTTCATGTTTTCTCCAGTGATCAATATTTAGCTTGTTGCTACTTGGTTGAAAATAAATTCGGCCTGTTTCATTACATATAGGCTGTGTTCGGGAATGCAAGTTCTGAAGAGTTTGTTATGTTGGTCAGAGAGGGGGCGCGAAGTATGCTGGTCACATCCTTGATTTGAAACGGCAGATGTTTCTTTAGCGTTTTTGTGAAGCCTTCGTACTCTGAAGTCGATAAAAAATGCCTTGTTGCGGTCAGCAAGTTCAGTTGCATGACTCTGGCGCTTGACGTGAAAATGTAAGCTGCCTGTTGAACGACTTCGACGCGTAATAAATTAGGCACGTGATAGATGCGCCTTTTCTTGGTGACATTATCCAGAATGGTGAAGTTGCCGTCCTTGATGCTTACTTGCAAGAGTTCCCATCGAGTTGCAGTGATATTGGTTTCCATGTTGACACCTGAATAGTAGGGTTAACTAATTGACAGTGAACAGATTAACACAAAAATAAAAGGGTCTTAGGAAGCAAAGCACTTATTAAAGTGTGATAACTTCCTGAAATGGTTAATAAAAATAGATACTACAGTCGTTCTAAAATCACAGAGCCTAAATTCAGGCAGCTTGTGCGC
>Ga0172373_10002706_pt1 | contig 26755 bp, 41 predicted proteins | sample Lak10m_2_FD_114546 | JGI IMG/M metagenome (GOLD analysis project Ga0172373, IMG submission 114546) | Freshwater microbial communities from Kabuno Bay, South-Kivu, Congo - kab_092012_10m | ecosystem: Environmental > Aquatic > Freshwater > Lake | place: Democratic Republic of the Congo...
CCGTCAGCCTGATCGCCCCGATCGCGATGGAAGAAGGCCTGCGTTTCGCCATCCGTGAAGGCGGCCGTACCGTCGGCGCCGGTGTCGTGGCTAAGATTATCGAGTAATTTTGTAGTTAAACCTAAAACGGCAGGCCAGAGTGCCTGCCGTTTCGCTCTTTGGAAAAATTATGCAAAGCCAAAAAATTCGCATCCGTCTGAAAGCGTTCGACTATCGTCTGATCGATCAGTCCGCACAGGAAATCGTCGAAACCGCCAAACGTACCGGCGCTGTTGTCAAGGGCCCGGTGCCGCTGCCTACTCGTATCGAGCGTTTTGACTTGCTGCGCTCCCCGCATGTGAACAAGACTTCGCGTGACCAGTTTGAGATCCGTACGCATGTTCGCCTGATGGACATTATCGATCCTACCGACAAAACCGTCGATGCGCTGATGAAGTTGGATCTGCCGGCTGGCGTAGATGTGGAAATCAAGCTGTAATTAGTTGTTGTAATTGAAATGGGGGGTGGGTATAATCTCGCCCTTTCGCAAACAGGCCGGTCAATTGTAATCGGCCCTTGTATATTAATAAGGATACGACCATGAGCTTAGGGCTTGCAGGTCGCAAGGTGGGTATGACCCGCATTTTTACCGATGACGGCACTAGCGTCCCGGTAACTGTGCTGGAAATGTCGCCCAACCGCGTGACCCAGATCAAAACTCAAGACAGTGATGGCTACTCTGCCATTCAGGTCACTTTTGGTGTGCGCCGTGCAACGCGCGTCACCAAGGCGCAGGCCGGGCATTTTGCCAAGGCTGGCGTGACCGCAGGTCGCGGCGTTAGCGAATTCCCCGTGGCGGCAGATGTGCTCGCGGGTTATAACACTGGCGGCGAGATCACTGTAGAAATTTTCCAGGCTGGACAATTGGTGGATGTGACCGGTACCTCTCAAGGTAAGGGTTATGCCGGTACCATCAAGCGTTACCACTTCGGCTCTGGCCGTGCATCGCACGGTAACTCCCGTTCGCATAACGTGCCAGGGTCCATCGGTATGGCGCAGGATCCGGGTCGTGTTTTCCCGGGTAAGCGCATGACTGGTCATCTGGGTGCCGTTAAGCGTACCGTTCAGAATCTCGAAATCGTGCGCGTTGATCGTGAACGCAATTTGCTGCTGATCAAGGGCGCTGTTCCTGGCTCCAAGGGCGGTGATGTTGTGGTTCGTCCTAGCGTGAAGGCAGGTGCATGATGGAACTGAAGCTCATAGATAAAAACGGCAAGGCCGCCAAGGCTGGTCTTGAGGTGTCGGACGTAACTTTCGGTCGTGAGTTCAACGAGGCGCTGGTGCATCAGGTGGTGGTGGCTTATATGGCCAACGCCCGTACTGGTACGCGTAAGCAGAAGGATCGCGAAGAGGTTCGCCATAGTACCAAGAAGCCTTTCAATCAAAAGGGTACAGGCCGTGCGCGTGCCGGTATGACTTCCAGCCCGTTGTGGCGTGGAGGTGGTCGCACATTCCCGAATACTCCTGATGAAAACTTCAGCCACAAGCTGAACAAGAAAATGTATCGCGCAGGTATGCAGTCCATCCTGTCCGAGTTGATTCGTCAGGACCGTCTGACTGTGGTTGAGGAGTTCGCCATTGAGGCGCCCAAGACCAAGTTGCTGGCTGACAAGATCAAGAGCATGGGCTTTACGCAGGGTGCGTTGGTTCTGACCGATGACCTGGATGAGAATCTGTATTTGTCGGCTCGCAATCTGCCGCATGTGTTGGTGGTTGAGGCGCAGCATGCTGACCCGGTCAGTCTGGTGCGTTTCCCGCGCGTTATTGCGACACGCAATGCCGTCAAGAAGCTTGAGGAGATGCTGGCATGAGCGCTACCGTAAATCAAGATCGTTTGTATCAGGTGATTCTCGCCCCGCAGATTACTGAAAAGGCAACACGTATCGCTGACAAGAATCAGCAGATCGCTTTTCAGGTGCGTACCGATGCTACCAAGCCGGAAATCAAGGCTGCAGTTGAGCTCTTGTTCAAGGTTCAGGTGGACGCCGTTAGCGTAATCAATGTGGGTGGCAAGGCTAAGCGTGCGGGTCGTACGCTGGGTCGCCGCCAGGACTGGAAGAAGGCTTACGTCAGCCTGAAGCCGGGCCAGGAAATCAACTTCGCAGCAGGCGAATAAGGAGAAAGACATGGCACTGATTAAAGTCAAGCCGACTTCCCCCGGTCGTCGCGCAGTGGTCAAGGTGGTGACGCCTGGCCTGCATAAGGGTAAGCCCTTTGCGCCGCTGCTGGAGAAGCAAAGCAAAAAAGCTGGTCGTAACAACAACGGCCGTATTACTACCCGCCATCAAGGTGGTGGTCACAAGCAGCATTATCGCCTGGTGGATTTCCGTCGCAATAAGGATGGTATTCCGGCCAAGGTTGAGCGTCTTGAGTACGATCCCAACCGTAGTGCGCATCTTGCATTGTTGTGTTATGCCGACGGCGAGCGTCGTTACATTATCGCTCCGCGCGGTGTTGCGGTCGGCGCGCAACTGGTTTCGGGTTCTGATTCCCCGATCAAGGTTGGCAATGCGTTGCCGCTGCGCAATATTCCGGTCGGTAGCACGGTTCACTGTGTCGAGATCATGCCGGGCAAGGGTGCGCAAATCGCGCGTTCTGCTGGCACCTCGGTTCAGGTTCTCGCGCGTGAGGGCAGCTACGCTCAGTTGCGTCTGCGCTCCGGCGAGGTGCGCAAGGTTCACGTTGATTGCAAGGCAACCATCGGTGAAGTGGGTAACGAAGAGCATTCTCTGCGATCTATCGGCAAGGCCGGTGCAGTGCGCTGGCGCGGTGTTCGTCCTACCGTTCGCGGTGTGGTGATGAACCCGGTCGATCACCCGCACGGTGGTGGTGAGGGTAGAACTGCTGCTGGTATGAACCCGGTCAGCCCGTGGGGTACCCCGACCAAGGGTTACCGTACCCGCAACAACAAGCGGACTGACAATATGCGCGTCAGCCGCCGTCCTTCTGGTAAGAGGTAACAGATATGGCACGTTCAGTTAAAAAAGGTCCATTCGTGGACGCTCATTTGACCAAGAAGATTGAGGTTGCAGCTGCGTCGCGCGATCGTCGCCCAATCAAGACCTGGTCGCGCCGTTCAACAATCCTGCCGGACTTCATTGGTCTGACGATTGCTGTGCATAACGGCAGGCAGCATGTGCCTGTGCTGATTTCTGAAAACATGGTTGGCCACAAGCTGGGCGAGTTCGCCCTGACCCGGACGTTCAAGGGTCACGCGGCCGACAAGAAGGCCAAGAAGTAGGAGCATGACCATGAATGTATCCGCAGTTCTGAGGGGGGTTCGCCTTTCCCCGCAAAAAGCCCGCCTGGTGGCGGACTTGGTGCGTGGCAAAAAGGTTGATCAGGCCCTGAATATTCTGTCCTTCTGCCCCAAGAAGGGTGCCGACATTATCAAGCGTGTGGTCGAATCTGCCATCGCTAATGCCGAGCACAATGAGGGTGCCGATATCGACGAGCTTCGTGTATCGACCATTTATGTGGACAAGGGCGTTGTGTTGAAGCGTATCCGTGCTCGCGCCAAAGGCCGTGCCGGTCGCATCACCAAGCCGACTTGCCACATCACCGTGACGGTGGGGAACTAAAGGAAAAGCTATGGGACAGAAAATCCATCCAACCGGCTTCCGTCTGAGCGTTCAGAAAAACTGGACCTCACGCTGGTATGCCAATAGCAAGAACTTCCCGGCGATGTTGCAAAGCGACATCAAGGTGCGCGAGTTCCTGAAAAAGAAACTGGCTCACGCCGCAGTAAGCAAGATCGTGATCGAGCGCCCTGCAAAAAACGCCAAGATCACTGTTTACAGTGCGCGTCCTGGCATCGTCATCGGCAAGAAGGGTGAGGACATCGAATCCTTGCGCTCCACGCTGCAAAAGATGATGGGCGTTCCGGTACATCTGAATATCGAAGAAATCCGCAAGCCGGAAATCGACGCTACGCTGATCGCCGAAAACATTGCCCAGCAGCTTGAAAAGCGCGTGATGTTCCGCCGCGCGATGAAGCGGGCGATGCAAAACGCGATGCGTCTGGGTGCTCAAGGCATCAAGATCATGAGCGCAGGCCGTTTGAACGGGATTGAAATTGCCCGTACCGAATGGTATCGCGAAGGTCGTGTGCCATTGCATACTTTGCGTGCCGACATCGACTACGGTGTTGCGGAAGCCAAGACCACCTACGGGATTATTGGTCTGAAGGTTTGGGTGTTCAAGGGTGAAGTGCTGGGCAAGGGCGAGCAAGCCGTGACCCCTGCGGCAGAACCTGAGAGGAAGACAAGAAAGCCGGGAGTAAAAAATGCTGCAACCAGCTAGACAAAAATTCCGTAAACAGCAAAAGGGCCGTAACAAAGGCGTTGCAACGACCGGTAACAAGGTCAGTTTCGGCGAATTTGGCCTGAAGGCTATTGGTCGTGGCCGCATTACGGCGCGTCAAATCGAGGCTGCTCGTCGTGTGATGACGCGTCACATCAAGCGTGGTGGCCGCGTGTGGATTCGTATATTCCCGGACAAGCCGATTTCCAGCAAGCCTGCCGAAGTTCGGATGGGTAACGGTAAGGGTAGTCCGGAATACTTCGTGGCTGAAATTCAGCCTGGCAAGATGCTGTACGAGATGGATGGTGTGAGTGAAGATCTGGCGCGCGAGGCTTTCCGTCTGGCTGCTGCCAAGTTGCCGATTGCCACCGTGTTCGCCACGCGTCATTTGGGGAGCTAAGCATGAAAGCTGCTGAACTGAGAGTTAAGTCGGTCGACGACTTGAAGAACGAGTTGACGGAGTTGTTGCGTGCGCAGTTTTCCCTGCGTATGCAAGTGGCTACGCAGCAACTGTCTAAAGTGGACCAAATCGGCAAAGTGCGTCGCGATATTGCTCGCGTTCGTACCGTGCTGGCCGAGAAGGCCAGGCAAGCGTAATGGGAGTTAACATGGCTGAAGCCAAGCAAACAGAAAAAGTCGTCCGCACCGTTACTGGCCGTGTTGTCAGTGACAAGATGGACAAAACCGTTACCGTGCTGGTCGAGCGTAGCGTCAAGCATCCGCTCTATGGCAAGGTGGTGCGTCGTTCCAACAAGTTCCACGCGCACGACGAAGCGAACGAATGCCGCGAGGGTGACCTGGTCACCATCGAGGAAAGCCGTCCGCTGTCGCGCACCAAGACTTGGCGTGTTGCCAAGATTGTTGAAAAGGCACGTGCTGTTTGATTTTGCTTGACCGGGGATTCCGGTCAATGTAATATCTCTGGTTTTTCGGCGCCCACTTAATAGCTGGCGCCCCAATACTGACCGCTTCGACTGCAAGCGCAACCCGCGGGCGGTCGGATTTAATCGGATTAAGTTGGAGAACAATCCATGATTCAAATGCAATCCCGATTGGAGGTTGCTGATAACACTGGTGCGCGTGAGGTAATGTGCATCAAGGTTCTCGGTGGTTCCAAGCGCCGCTATGCCGGCATTGGTGACATTATCAAGGTGAGCATCAAGGATGCTGCCCCTCGTAGCCGTGTGAAGAAGGGCGACGTTTATAGCGCCGTCGTTGTTCGCACTGCCAAGGGTGTGCGCCGTCCCGATGGTTCCTTGGTCAAGTTCGACGGTAATGCCGCCGTGCTTCTTAACAATAAGATGGAGCCGATCGGCACCCGCATCTTTGGCCCGGTTACGCGTGAACTGCGTGGCGAGCGCTTTATGAAGATCGTGTCGCTTGCTCCTGAAGTGCTGTAAGGGGATTTGCGATGAACAAGATTCGCAAGGGCGATGAAGTGATCGTCAATACCGGTAGGGACAAGGGCAAGCGCGGCGTAGTTCTGCATGTGCTGGATACTGGTCGCGTTGTGGTTGAGGGAGTTAATCGCGTGAAGCGCCATACCCGTCCAAACCCGATGTCTGGTGTTGCTGGTGGCATTATCGAAAAAGAAATGTCGATTCACGTTTCCAATGTGGCGCTGTTCAACAGCGCTGCTCAGAAGGCGGATCGTGTGGGCTTCAAGGTGCTGGAGGATGGTCGCAAGGTGCGAGTATTCAAGTCCAGCGGTGAAGTCGTGGATGCGTAAGGACTGAATCATGGCTCGACTCAAGCAATTTTATAACGACACAGTCGTCAAGCAGCTGACCGAACAATTCGGCTACAAGTCGCCGATGGAAGTGCCGCGCATCGAGAAGATCACTCTGAATATGGGTGTTGGTGAGGCGGTTGCGGATAAGAAGGTGATGGAGAACGCTGTGGGCGACATGCAGAAGATCGCCGGTCAAAAGCCGGTGGTTACGCTGTCCAAGAAATCCATTGCAGGATTCAAGATTCGTGATAACTACCCGGTTGGCTGCAAAGTCACTCTGCGGCGTGAGCATATGTATGAATTCCTGGATCGTCTGATCACCGTGGCCATTCCGCGTATCCGTGACTTCCGTGGTATTTCCGGCAAGTCTTTTGACGGACGTGGAAACTACAACATGGGTGTCAAAGAGCAGATCATTTTTCCGGAGATCGACTATGACAAGGTTGATGCTTTGCGCGGGATGAATATCACGATTACAACTACTGCGAAGACTGACGATGAAGCGCGCGCCCTGCTCGCTGCCTTCAGTTTTCCGTTCAGGAGCTAATGCCATGGCAAAGCTGTGCATGATTGAGCGCGAACAGAAGCGTCGCGACACCGTCAAAAAGTATGCGGCAAAGCGTGCCGAATTGCTTGCTGCTGCTAATGATGTCAAGGCTAGTGCGGAAGACCGCTATGCCGCCCGCACCAAGCTGCAGAACCTGCCGCGCAACGCCAGTCCTGTGCGTCAGCGTAATCGCTGTGCCTTGACCGGCCGTCCTCGTGGCGTGTTCAGCAAATTTGGTATTGGGCGTAACAAACTGCGTGACCTAATGATGCGTGGCGAAGTGCCGGGCGTGGTCAAGGCCAGCTGGTAACGGAGGAACGACGATGAGTATGCATGATCCGATTGCCGATATGCTGACGCGCATTCGTAATGCGCAAATGGTTAACAAGCCTAGCGTGTCGATGCCGTCTTCCAAGGTAAAGGTTTCGATTGCCAAAGTGCTGAAGGACGAAGGCTATATTGAAGACTTCGCTGTGCAGCAGAATGCTGGCAAGCCGCAGCTGGATATTGGTCTGAAGTATTACGCGGGCCGTCCTGTAATTGAATCGATTGATCGCGTGAGCCGTCCCGGTTTGCGTATCTATCGCGCCTCGGATGCAATTCCTAAGGTGATGAATGGGCTGGGTGTGGCGATTGTTTCCACGTCCCAGGGTGTGATGACTGATCGCAAAGCGCGCGCTGCCGGTATCGGTGGTGAGGTGCTGTGCGTCGTGGCTTGATGAGGTGAACCATGTCACGTGTAGCTAAAAATCCGGTTATTCTCCCTGCCAAGGTCGATGTGGCGATTTCAGCCGACAGCATTGCTGTCAGCGGCCCGGTCGGAAAATTGGCCCATCCGCTTTGCGGCGCCGTCAAGGTTGCTCGTGAAGGCGATGCGGTTACCTTTGTTGCTGCCAACGATAGTCAGCATTCTCGAGCCATGTCCGGCACGGTGCGTGCGCTGGTTGCGAACATGGTTCGCGGCGTATCCGAAGGCTTTACCAAGAAGTTGACGCTGGTCGGCGTGGGCTACAAGGCGCAGGCACAGGGCACGACCCTGAACCTCGACCTGGGCTTCTCGCATCCCGTCAATCATAAAATGCCGGCTGGTGTAACGGTGGAGACGCCGACCCAGACCGAGATCATCATCAAGGGTGCAGACAAGCAGGCCGTTGGTCAGGTTGCAGCCCAGGTGCGTGCGTATCGTAAGCCGGAGCCTTATAAGGGCAAGGGTGTGCGTTACTCCGACGAGGTGGTGGTCATCAAGGAAACCAAGAAGAAGTAAGGGTTAAGCCATGAACATCAATAATGTAGATTCACGTCAGCGTCGTGCACGCAAAACCCGCGCAAAGATAGCGGAGTTGAAGGCGACCCGCCTGTGCGTTCACCGCACCAACACCCATATCTATGCGCAGATCATTGCCGAGACGGGTGACAAGGTGCTGGCAAGCGCCTCCTCTCTTGAAAAGGAGGTTCGCAAGGACATCAAGAACGGCGGCAATATTGCGGCGGCCGTGATTGTTGGCAAGCGAATCGCCGAAAAGGCCAAGGCGGCAGGTATTACCACGGTGGCGTTCGATCGCTCCGGTTTTCGTTATCACGGTCGCGTCAAGGCGCTGGCTGATGCGGCCCGCGAAAGCGGCCTGACCTTCTAATAGACGAGGTTGATCATGGCAAGACAAGAGATTGAGCAGCAGCAGACCGACGGTATGCGCGAAAAGATGATCGGTGTAAACCGTGTGACCAAGGTGGTCAAGGGTGGCCGTATCATGAGTTTCGCTGCGTTGAGCGTGGTTGGCGATGGAGATGGTGCTGTTGGTATGGGCAAGGGCAAGGCGCGTGAAGTGCCGGCCGCTGTACAGAAGGCGATGGACGAAGCCCGCCGCAACATGGTTAGAGTCAGCTTGAATAACGGCACGCTGCACCATGCGGTTATCGGTGAGTTCGGTGCTGCCAAGGTAGTGATCCAGCCAGCCTCTGAAGGTACCGGAATCATTGCTGGTGGCGCCATGCGTGCTATCTTCGAGGTGATGGGTGTAACCAACGTGCTGGCCAAGTGCATCGGTTCGACAAATCCGTATAACGTGGTTCGGGCAACGCTTAACGGCTTGCAGTCCATGAATACGCCGGCCGAAATTGCTGCCAAGCGTGGCAAAACTGTAGAAGAAATCAGGGGCTAATCATGGCGAAGGCTAAAAAAGTCAGCGCTACCGTCAAGGTAACGCAAATCAAAAGCGTGATCGGTCGCATCGAATCCCACCGTGCTTGTGTGCGTGGTTTGGGTTTGCGTCGCATGCATCAAACGGTAGAGGTGCAAGACACTCCCGAGGTGCGTGGCATGATCAATAAGGTGAACTATCTGCTGAAGGTGGAGGGTTAAATGAAGCTCAATACAATTAAGCCCGCTGAAGGCAGCAAGCATTCCAAGCGTCGCGTTGGTCGCGGCATTGGCTCCGGTTTGGGTAAGACTGCTGGTCGAGGCCACAAGGGTCAGAAGTCCCGTGCTGGCGGTTTCCATAAGGTCGGTTTCGAAGGCGGTCAAATGCCGCTGCAGCGTCGTCTGCCTAAGCGTGGCTTTGTGTCGCTGACGCGTGGCGATACTGCTGAAGTCCGTTCTGGCGATCTCGCACAGTTTCAGGGCGAAACTATCGATCTGCTCGCGCTTAAACAAGCCAAGCTGATACCTGCTACGTCCTTGTCTGCCAAAATTATCCTGGCAGGTGATGTGACCGGCAAGCCAACAGTGCAAGGCCTGCTGCTTACCAAGGGTGCACGTGCAGCTATCGAAGCTGCTGGCGGCAAGATTGTCGAGTAATTAATTGGCAAACGATAGTTTTCTTGGTGCGGTCGGCAAGATGCAGGAGCTTAAAAGCCGCCTGCTCTTTGTCCTCGGCGCGCTGATTGTTTATCGGCTGGGCGCGCATATCCCGGTTCCTGGGATTGACGCCGCTGTTCTGGCAAAAATGTTCGAGCAGCAGAGCGGTGGCATACTGGGCATGCTCAATATGTTTTCGGGAGGTGCGTTGTCGCGCTTCACGGTGTTCGCCCTAGGGATCATGCCGTACATTTCTGCGTCCATCATCATGCAGTTGATGACGGTGGTTTCTCCGCAGATGGAGGCGCTTAAGAAAGAGGGCGAGGCCGGACGTCGCAAGATAACCCAGTACACCCGGTATGGTACCGTGGTCCTGGCGACGTTCCAGGCATTGGGGATCGCAATTGCGCTTGAAGGGCAGCCCGGACTGGTTCTGGATCCGGGTTTGGTGTTCCGGTTGATTACAATGATCACTCTGGTCACTGGCACCATGTTCCTGATGTGGCTGGGTGAGCAGATCACCGAGCGTGGCATCGGCAATGGGATTTCGATCATCATTTTTGCCGGTATCGTTGCTGGTCTGCCGCATGCGATCGGAGGGACTCTGGAGTTGACGCGGACGGGGGCTTTCTCGATCCCGCTGGTATTGTTCCTGTTTGCGGCAACGATTCTGGTGACGGCGTTTGTCGTATTTGTTGAACGTGGTCAGCGCAAGATTACTGTTAATTACGCCAAGCGCCAGGTGGGGCGTAAGGTATTCGGCGGTCAGACATCGCACTTGCCGCTTAAGTTGAATATGGCTGGTGTAATTCCACCAATTTTTGCTTCAAGTATTATTCTGTTTCCGGCTACGCTTGCGGGCTGGTTCGGTAGCAGTGATGGCATGAGCTGGTTGAAAGATATAGGTTCGACCCTGTCGCCCGGTCAGCCGATTTATGTCGGGCTGTATGCGTTGGCGATCGTGTTTTTCTGTTTCTTTTACACTGCCTTGGTGTTTAATCCCAAGGAGACCGCTGACAATCTGAAGAAGAGTGGTGCGTTCGTTCCTGGGATCCGTCCGGGGGACCAGACTGCCAGATATATAGACCGCATCATGGGTCGTTTGACGCTGGTTGGTGCTGCGTATATTACTGCGGTGTGCTTGCTGCCTGAATTCTTGATTGTAAAGTTCAATGTGCCATTCTATTTTGGCGGAACGAGTTTGCTGATTATAGTAGTCGTGACCATGGACTTCATGGCGCAGGTGCAGGCTTATCTGATGTCTCATCAGTATGAGAGTTTGCTGAAGAAGGCTAATTTCAAGGGTGGCAATCCCGTACTGCCGCGATAAATAAGCTGGAAGCAAGAATGGCGAAGGAAGATACCATTGAGATGCAGGGTGAGATTCTTGAGAATCTCCCCAATGCTACTTTTCGCGTAAAGCTGGAAAACGGCCATGTTGTACTGGGATATATCTCCGGCAAGATGAGGATGCATTACATCCGCATTCTGCCAGGTGACAAAGTCACGGTAGAGCTTACGCCATATGATTTGACCCGTGCGCGGATTATTTTCCGTGCCAAGTAAAAAAGTGTTGGTTAGAAAAGAAGAGGTATGAAATGAAAGTTCGTCCGTCTGTTAAAGCGCTGTGCCGCAACTGCAAGTTGATCCGTCGCCACGGTGTGGTTCGAGTGATATGCACCGATCCGCGTCACAAGCAACGTCAAGGTTGATAGTTGGGCAGTAAGCTGATAGAATTTCAGGCTTTTTTGAATTTGCCATTAAATTTGGAGTAACCGTATGGCCCGGATCGCAGGGGTAAATATCCCCAACCACAAGCATGCCGAAATCGCGCTGACCGCGATTTACGGGATTGGTCGCACCACGGCTCAGCAAATCTGCGCTGCCGCCGGTGTTGTGGCTTCGACCAAGATCAAGGATCTGAACGACAGCGACATCGAAAAGCTTCGCGACGAAGTCGCCAAGTTTAAGGTGGAGGGTGATCTGCGTCGTGAGGTTTCCATGAACATCAAGCGCCTGATGGACTTGGGTTGCTATCGTGGCGTACGTCATCGCCGTGGCCTGCCTGTTCGCGGCCAGCGCACCAAAACCAATGCCCGTACCCGCAAGGGCCCGGTCAAGCCGATCAAGGCCTCCAAGTAAGGGATAGAGAAATGGCTAAAGCATCTAACGTAAGAGTTCGCAAGAAAGTAAAGAAGAACATCGCAGAAGGTATCGCGCATGTTCATGCTTCTTTCAATAACACCATCATCACCATCACCGATCGTCAAGGCAATGCGCTTTCCTGGGCGACTTCCGGTGGTGCTGGCTTCAAGGGTTCCCGCAAGAGCACCCCGTTTGCTGCGCAGGTGGCTGCCGAAGCTGCCGGCAAGGCGGCGCAGGAGTGTGGTGTGAAGAATCTGGAAGTTCGTATCAAGGGTCCAGGCCCTGGCCGCGAGTCTTCCGTGCGTGCCTTGAACGCCGTTGGTTTTAAAATTACCAGCATTTCCGATGTGACGCCTGTGCCGCATAACGGCTGCCGTCCGCCCAAGAAGCGCCGTATTTAATCGCGCTGCAGTTAAAGGAGAACAAACGTGGCAAGAAATCTCGACCCAAAGTGCCGCCAGTGCCGTCGCGAGGGTGAAAAATTATTTCTGAAGGCTGAAAAGTGCTTCACCGACAAGTGTGCTATTGAGAAGCGTAACTTCCCTCCCGGTCAGCATGGGCAAAAGCGTACGCAGCGTATGTCCGACTATGGCGTCCAGTTGCGTGAAAAGCAAAAGCTGCGTCGTATTTACGGAATATTGGAAGGTCAGTTCCGTGGCTATTATGCCAAGGCTGATGGCAGCAAGGGCATTACTGGTGAGAACCTGCTGCAACTGCTGGAAAGCCGTTTGGACAATGTGGCTTACCGTATGGGTCTGGGTGGTTCCCGTACCGAGGCACGCCAGATCGTACGTCATAACAGCATTCTGGTGAACGGCAAGCGCGTCAATATTCCGTCTTTCCAGGTAAAGCCGGGTGACGTGGTTGAGGTGGCGGAGCGCTCCAAGCAACAATTGCGTATCAAGGGAGCTGTAGAGGCTGCAGAGCAACGCGGTTTCCCCGAGTGGCTGGAAGTGGATGTCAAGGCGCTGAAGGGTACATTCAAGGCACGTCCGCAACGCGACGAGTTGCCATCGACCATCAACGAGTCGCTCGTGGTGGAACTGTACTCCAAGTAATCCGAAGAACGTATTTAAGGATCAGCGATGCAAAGCAATCCCAACGAATATTTGAAGCCGCGCGTGGTTGAGGTTGAAGCAATCTCCCCAAGCCGTGCACGTGTCACGCTGGAGCCGATGGAGCGTGGTTTCGGCTACACGCTGGGCAATGCCCTGCGGCGTGTCCTGCTGTCTTCCATCGCAGGCTTTGCCATCACGGAAGTCAAGATCGACGGTGTGGTGCATGAGTACTCCACGCTTGATGGTGTGCAGGAGGATGTTGTCGACATTCTGCTCAACCTCAAGGGTGTTGCACTAAAGCTGCATAATCATACCGAAGCAACATTGAGACTGAGCAAGTCTGCCGAAGGTGTCGTAACTGCCGGTGATTTTGAATCCGGTCACGATGTCGAGATCATCAATCCCGGTCATGTCATTGCCAATTTGACCAAAGGCGGCAAGCTGAATATCGAAGTCAAGGTCGAAATGGGACGTGGTTATCAACCGGTGCCGGCTCGCCAGAAGTCTTCCGACGAAGATCGCGCACTCGGTTTTATCATGGTCGATGCATCCTTCAGCCCGATCCGCAAGGTTAGCTATCATGTCGATAGCGCCCGTGTCGAACAGCGTACCGATTTGGACAAGTTGGTGATGGATGTCGAAACCAACGGTGTGATCGAGCCAGAGCAGGCAATTCGTGATGCGGCTCGTATACTGGTTGGTCAGTTGTCGGTATTCGCCGATCTGGAAGGTGCACCGGCCGAAACAGTTTCTAGTGGTCGTGCCGTACCGCAAATCGATCCGATACTATTGCGTCCGGTCGACGATCTTGAACTGACAGTACGTTCTGCAAACTGCCTCAAGGCAGAAAATATTTATTTCATCGGTGATCTGATCCAGCGTCAGGAATCCGAGTTGCTCAAGGCCCCGAATCTTGGCCGCAAGTCCTTGAATGAAATCAAGGACGTGCTGGCATCGCGCGGTCTGACACTCGGCATGAAGCTGGAAAACTGGCCGCCGGCTAACCTGGAAAGGGTTTGAGGGGAAAATCATGCGTCATCGTAACAGTAACCGCAAACTGAATCGCACTAGCAGCCATCGTCTGGCGATGCTGCGTAACATGGCCAACTCGCTGTTGCGTCATGAAGTGATCCAAACAACCTTGCCTAAGGCCAAGGAACTGCGCAAGGTTGCAGAGCCATTGATCACCTTGAGCAAGAACGCTACGCTGGCTAATCGCCGTCTGGCTTTCGACCGCACGCGTGATCGCGAGATCGTGGTCAAGTTGTTCGACGAACTGGGCCCGCGCTACAAGACCCGTAATGGCGGCTATCTGCGCATTCTCAAGTGTGGCTTCCGTCAGGGCGACAATGCGCCAATGGCGCTGGTCGAATTGGTGGATCGCCCGGAAGTGGAAGAAGCCGAGACTGTAGCTGCATAATCTCAGCTGGAGTTATTTGTGTATGACTAAAGCCGGATGCGCGAATGCGTTTCCGGCTTTCGTTTTTGTGCCGCATCATTCTTTGTGAGAGTGTAGAAACTCGATGACTTTGTCGTTATCGAACGGCCAGCACAACTCACTGCCATCGGAGCAGGATAATACTGGAATACTCGTGCCATAACGGGCCTCCAGGGCGTCGTCGCCGGCGATATCGGTCATGGCAAGGTTCAGGCCGAGAGCCTGGGCGGCCGGCAGTACCAACGCCATCGCCTCCTCGCACAGGTGGCAGGCGGATGTGCCGTATAAGGCAAGCTTATGATTCATGTTGTACCATTCGTCAGTTGTGAAAATTGTAGCGTGGATGAACGCGAGTGACCGGATTTTTTACGATGCAGGGCTAATCAAGAATAACGACAAAACCAAAGCAAACCATGGCCGAAGCTGAACAATCCAAAGAAAGCCTGCAGGAGAGCCTGCAACAGGTGCTCAGCCTGCTTGAAAAGAAAAGGCTTGCTGATGAGCTCGTTCATAAGCAGGATACGCCGCGTCATGCGTTAATCGAATCGCTGCTACACAATCAGAGCATGGTCGAATTGCAGTCGCGACTGGACGCACTGCACCCGGCAGATGTGGCCTATGTTCTTGAATCGCTGCCATTGGACCAGCGACTGGTCGTCTGGGATCTGGTCAAGGCTGAGCGGGATGGCGATATTTTGCTGGAAGTTTCCGATGCCGTCCGCCAATCTCTGATTGCCGACATGGACAGCGACGAACTGCTCGCCGCTGCCGAGCAGCTCGATACGGACGAAATTGCCGATCTGGCCCCGGATTTGCCGCACGACGTCTTCCAGGAACTGCTTGAAAGCCTGGATAGCCAGAATCGGGAACGGCTGCAATCTGCGCTTTCCTACCCCGAAGATGCCGTCGGTGCGCTCATGGATTTCGATATCGTCACCATACGTGAAGATATCACCCTTGACGTCGTGTTGCGCTATCTGCGCCGCCTTGGCACGCTTCCCGATCATACCGACAAGCTCTTTGTGGTAGACCGCAACGATGCACTGCACGGAGTGTTGCCGTTAAAACGCTTGCTGGTCAACGATCCGGATTGTCTGGTATCTGCCGTGATGGCTGATGATGCCGTCATATTTCATGCCGACGACAAGGCTGGCGAGGCGGCGGCGGCATTTGAACGGTATGACCTGGTCACGGCGCCGGTCGTGGATGGTGCCAATAAACTGGTGGGCCGGCTTACGGTCGACGAGGTCATGGATTTTATTCGTGAGGAGTCGGAAAGCGAAATGCTCTCGATGGCTGGCCTGCGTGAAGAAGAGGATTTGTTCGCTTCGGTATGGAAGTCGGTACAAAATCGCTGGACCTGGCTCGTGATCAATCTGATCACGGCATTTATCGCATCCCGGGTGATCGGCCTGTTCGAGGGCTCGATTGAAAAGATTGTTGCATTGGCTGCGCTGATGCCGATTGTTGCCGGCATCGGCGGCAACTCCGGCAACCAGACTACCACCATGATTGTGCGTGGCCTGGCGCTCGGGCAGATCAGCGCGCATAACATGAAAGGCCTGTTCTATAAGGAGCTGGGCGTGAGCCTGCTTAATGGTCTGGTGTGGGGCGGGGTGTTGGGCGTTGCGGCATTCATGCTCTACCAGAATGCCAAGCTGGGTCTGGTAATGACGGCCGCCATGACGCTGAACCTTTTGCTGGCTGCCGTAATGGGAGTGCTTATTCCGCTGGTGATGGCAAGAACCGGGCGGGATCCAGCCGTAGGTTCGAGTGTCATGATCACAGCCGTCACCGATAGTGGAGGTTTCTTTATCTTCCTTGGCTTGGCGACGGTTTTCCTGATATAGGGCACGATCATGCGTGAAATGTGGGTGGAGCTTGCTGGCGATCTGACTACCCCTGCGGTTTACTGGCAGATCGCAGTTGTTATTTTCAGCCTGATTGCGGCCTGGTTGCTGAACGCCAGCATCCACGTGCGCATTGTGCAGCGCGCCAGCACAAGCTGGAACGTCGGCGTCGGGGGGCTCAGGCGGGTATTGTTCCCGCTCATTGCATTGAGCCTGATTTATCTGGGCAAGCTTATGCTGCGTCACTGGCAGCATACGAGTCTGCTTACCCTTGCGGTGACCCTGTTGATGGCGATGGCGCTGATCCGCCTGATGGTTTACACCTTGCGTTATATCTTTCTGCCTAGCGCCTGGCTCAAGGCCGCCGAGAACAGTATTGTCGGCTTCATCTGGCTGCTTGTGGCATTGCATCTAATGGGATTTTTGCCGGAAGTAGCGCAGGCGCTGGAAGGTGTCGGCTTTGATCTCGGCAAGCACCGTATTTCCCTGCTGCTGATTATGCAGGCGATGGTCACCGTGCTGGTTACGCTGGTTGCGGCACTTTCCTTGAGTCGTTTCATCGAAAACAAGTTGATGCAGGCCGAGCAGATCAACATGAATCTGCGCGTGGTGATGACCAAGCTGGTGCGCATTCTGCTCGCGCTGGTCGGCGTGCTTACCGCGCTTTCCGCAGTGGGATTCGATATTACTTTGCTGTCCGTATTCGGCGGCGCGCTTGGGGTGGGGCTGGGCTTCGGCCTGCAGAAAATTGCCAGCAACTATGTCAGCGGATTCATTATCCTGCTGGACGAGTCGGTACATCTGGAGGACGTCATTACCATTGGTGGGCACTACGGGGTAGTCAAACAGATTCGCTCGCGTTATCTGGTGCTGCACAAACTCGATGGTACCGAAGTGGTGATTCCCAATGAAACGCTGATCAGTGAAGCTGTGATCAATCATTCGCTCACCGATCGCAAGGCGCGCATAAGCCTGCCGGTGCAGATCAGCTATGAAAGCGCACTGGAGCCGGCGATGGAATTGATGCGGAGTGCAGCCTCCGCGCAGCCGAGGGTGTTGCAGGATCCGGCACCGGACGTGCAGGTCACCGGGTTTGGCGAGAACGGCATTGATCTGGAGCTGGTGTTGTGGATCCCCGATCCGGAAGAAGGTTCTGGCGGTCTTAAATCGGCGCTTTATCTCGGAATCTGGCGGGCATTTCAGCAGCACGAGATTTCGGTGCCTTATCCGCAACGCGATATCCGCATCATCGGCGGCGACATCAAATAAAAAAGCCCGCTGTTGCGGGCTTTTTTGGTTCTCTCAAGCCTGGTCTTACTTCAGCTTGGTTTCCTTGTAGGCAACATGCTTGCGGACAACGGGATCGAATTTCTTGATCTCCATTTTTTCCGGCATGGTGCGCTTGTTTTTAGTGGTGGTGTAGAAGTGACCGGTACCGGCACTCGACTCCAGCTTGATCTTTTCACGAATCTTGGTGGCCATTTGTCAGCTCCTTAAATCTTGTCGCCGCGGGCGCGCAGGTCGGCCAGCACAGCTTCGATGCCATTCTTGTCGATAGTGCGCAAGGCAGCGTTGGTAACGCGCATGCTCACCCAACGGTTTTCGCTCTCAACCCAGAATCTGCGATTTTGCAGGTTGGGCAGAAAACGACGCTTGGTCTTGTTGTTTGCATGGGAAATGTTGTTCCCGCTCATCGGCTTTTTGCCGGTCACCTGACATACGCGTGCCATGGTCGTCTCCGAATTTCGAAAAACCGCTTTTATACCATGAAAGCTGGATTTGATTCAAGTAAATTAGTGTTTTCCCGTGCTGCCGAACCCGCCTTCACCGCGATGGCTCTGCTCGAAGTCATCCACGATGTTGAAGCCGGCATGCATGACCGGCACGATGACCAGTTGTGCGATACGTTCCATGGGGTTGAGCATGAAAACCTCGCGACCGCGATTCCAGCAGGAAATGAATACTTGCCCTTGATAGTCGGAATCGATCAATCCCACCAGATTGCCGAGCACGATGCCGTGCTTATGGCCAAGGCCGGATCTGGGCAGGATGAGGGCGGCGTAGCCGGGGTCGGCCAGATGGATGGCCATGCCGGTCGGGATCAGTTCGGTCTCACCTGGACGTAAAGTCAGCACATGCTCAATGCACGCGCGCAGGTCGAGACCGGCCGATCCCGGTGTGGCGTAAGCAGGCAAGTGGTTGCGCAGGCGCGGATCTAGGATTTTGACGTCGATTTGCATCAGGATTCCTTTGTGGATTTTTTCGGCAGCATTCTGGCCAGATGGCGTAGCAGTTGGCGGGCAAGAATCAGTTTCGGCGCTCTGGGCAACGGGTGTGCGCCTTTATCGTCGAGCAGCACCAGTTCGCTTTCGTCTCCGCCAAAGGCATCCTGAATCAGATTGGCTGCCAGTAGCGGCAGATTTTTGCGGCGGCGCTTGTGCTCGGCATATTCAATGAGGTTTTCACTTTCAGCCGCAAAGCCGACGCAGAACGGCGGATCTGGCAGGGTGGCGACATTGGCCAGAATATCGGGGTTGGGGGCCAGTTCCAGCGTCAGAATATGTGCGTCCTTCTTGATTTTCTGCTCGCTGGGGTTGAGTACATAGTAGTCTGCCACGGCGGCCACGGCGATAAATACATCCTTGTGCAACAGGTTTGCCATCACGGCCTGCAGCATTTGCTGCGCACTGGTGGCTTTGACTACGGTCACGCCCTGCGGTGGCTTGAGCGTGGTCTGGCCGCTGACCAAGGTGACTTCGGCGCCCATCTCCTGTGCGGCGCGGGCGATGGCGTAACCCATCTTGCCGGAGCTTTGGTTGGTAATGCCGCGCGCCGCATCGATGGCTTCGTATGTCGGGCCGGCGGTGACGAGCAGTTTCTTGCCGGCGAGCAGCTTGGGTTGCTGGCTGGCCTCCATGGATTCGAGCAGGGCCTCGACTTCCAGCATGCGGCCGAACCCTTCTTCGCCGCAGGCTTGTTCGCCGCTATCGGGGCCGAATACCAGCACGCCGTCCTTTTTCAGCAGCCCCATGTTGCGCTGGGTGGCTGGATTTTCCCACATCTGCTTGTTCATGGCCGGCGCGACCATCAACGGGCATGCGCGGGCGAGGCAGAGCGTGGAAAGCAGGTCATCGGCGCGTCCTTGTGCCAGTTTGGACAGGAAGTCGGCACTGGCCGGCGCGATCAGGATGGCATCGGTATCGCGCGTGAACTCGATGTGGGCCATGCCGTTGTCGATACGGTTGTCCCACAGGTCGGAAAAAACCGGGCGGCCGGACAAGGCCTGCAGCGTGACCGGTGTAATGAACTGGCATGCCGCCTGCGTCATGACGACTTGAACTTCCACACCTTGCCTGACCAGCAGGCGCACCAATTCCGCCGCCTTGTAGGCGGCGATTCCGCCGGTAATGCCGACCAGCAGGCGCTTGAAGGAAGATTGCGTCATAATTCGATTCTAACCGAATCCAGCCCAAAGGTGAGATGCATGGCGATAACCGACTGGCCTTCCGACGAACGGCCGCGCGAGAAGCTTTTGACCAAAGGCGCTCGCGCCTTGTCGGTTGCCGAGTTGCTGGCCATCTTTCTGCGCACCGGCGTGCAGGGCAAGAGCGCCGTCGATCTGGCGCGCGACCTGCTGCAGCGCTTTGGCAGTTTGAGCGGGATATTCGCCGCGACCGAGGCGGAAGTTTCAGCGGTGCATGGCATGGGCATGAGCAAGCATGTCCAGTTGCAGGCTATTTTCGAAATGGTGCAGCGTGCGCTCAAGGAGGAGATGTGTGAGCGGGATGTGTTGTCATCGCCGGAGCAGGTGCGCGATTATCTGTGCCTGCAGTTGGGGCGGGTGCCGCACGAGGTATTTGTCGTCTTGTTTCTGGATGCGCAGAATCGCTTGATGGAAACCGAGACGTTGTTTACCGGCACGCTGACGCAAACTTCGGTTTATCCGCGCGAGGTGGTCAAGCGCGCCTTGCACCATAATGCGGCGGCGGTCATTCTGGCCCATAACCATCCTTCCGGCCTGACGGAGCCCAGCCGGGCCGACGAGGTGCTGACGCGCAAACTCAAGGAGGCGCTGGATATGGTGGATGTCAGGGTGCTCGATCATTTTGTGGTTGCCGGCAATGCCGCGCTTTCTTTCGCGGAGCGCGGATTGTTGTAGGCAGTAGTCAAAGTCAATTGTTCTTGAAGGAGTGAAGTGATGGTTAGCCTGCAAACCCCGATCTGCGATTTTGGCTGGAAAGCGCCAGGTTTCGATCTTCCCGGCGTGGATGGCAAAAACTGGTCTTTGGCCGATGTGCGTGGCCCGAACGGCACGCTGGTCATGTTCATCTGCAACCATTGCCCCTATGTCAAGGCCATACGCCCGCGTCTGGTACGCGACCTGAAAGAGTTGAAAGCCTTCGGCGTGCATGCCGTGGCCATCATGTCCAATGACCCGACCGATTATCCGGAGGATGGCTTCGAACATATGCAGACGGTGGCGCGGGAGTTCGACTTTTCGTTTCCTTACCTGATGGATGCGACGCAAACGGTCGCCAAGTCTTATGGTGCGGTGTGTACGCCGGACTTTTTCGGGTTCAACGCCGATCTGCAATTGCAGTATCGCGGGCGCTTCGATGAATCCCGCAAGGAGGCTGCGCCGGAGGGTGTGCGCCGCGACCTGTTCGAGGCGATGAAGGAGGTCGCGACCACGGGGCAAGGGCCGCAGGAGCAGATTCCCTCGATTGGCTGTTCGATCAAATGGATAGGCGAGGCGTAGCCCGCTATTGCCCAGACCGCGTAATTGGGGAATAATTGAGGCACTTTCCCGCCGCAGGCACCCATAAAAAATTACAACCGCCTGTTCCATGGGAAAAATCCGCAGGATTTTGCAGTACGGCTATGCCCTGGTCATTCAGGACGGGCCCTTTTTCCGCTTTGTTTAACGATAGGAATGATTATGGCAACTCGTAAAGAATTAGCTAATGCCATCCGCGCGCTGTCGATGGATGCTGTGCAAAAGGCCAACTCCGGTCACCCCGGCGCCCCGATGGGTATGGCGGATATCGCCGAAGTGCTGTGGAACCACCACTTGCGCCACAACCCAGCTAACCCGAAGTGGGCCGACCGCGACCGTTTCATCCTGTCCAATGGCCACGGCTCCATGCTGATTTATTCGCTGTTGCACCTCACCGGCTACGATCTGCCGATGGATGAAATCAAGACTTTCCGTCAGCTGCATTCCAAGTGTGCCGGTCACCCGGAATACGGCTATGCGCCTGGCGTTGAAACTACCACTGGCCCGTTGGGCATGGGTATCACCAACGCCGTTGGTTTCGCCATGGCAGAAAAGCTGCTGGCAGAACAGTTCAACAAGCCAGGTCATGACATTGTTGACCACCGCACCTGGGTGTTCCTGGGCGACGGCTGCATGATGGAAGGCATTTCCCACGAAGCCTGTGCGCTGGCTGGCACCTGGGGCCTGGGCAAGCTGACTGCATTCTGGGACGACAACGGCATTTCCATCGATGGCCATATCGAAGGCTGGTATACGGACGACACTGCCAAGCGTTTCGAGGCTTACGGCTGGCACGTGGTGCCGAACGTCGACGGTCACGATCCGGCAGCGATCGAAGCCGCGATCCAGGAAGCCAAGAAGGTTACCGACAAGCCGACCCTGATCTGCACCAAGACCATCATCGGCTGGGGTTCCCCCAACAAGTCCGGCAGTCACGATTGCCATGGTTCCGCGCTGGGCGATGCCGAAGTCGCCGCCACCCGTGCCAACATCGGCTGGAGCCACGATCCGTTCGTGATTCCGAAGGATGTGTATGAAGGCTGGGATGCCCGCACCAAGGGTCAAGGTTCCGAGACTCTGTGGAACAACAAGTTCGCCGAATATGCCAAGGCTTATCCGGCCGAAGCAGCCGAGTTCAAGCGTCGCATGGCGGGCGAATTGCCGAAGAACTGGAAGGAAGCAACTGCTGCTTTCATCAAGGCCACCAATGAAAAGGCCGAAGGTATTCCGACCCGCAAGGCTTCGCAAAACGCCATCAACGCGCTGGCGGCAGTGCTGCCGGAGTTCGTCGGCGGTTCTGCCGACCTGACCGGTTCCAACCTGACCAACTGGACGGGCGCACACCACGTGCATGGCAAGAAGCCGGGCAACTATATCTCCTACGGCGTACGTGAATTCGGCATGGCGCACATCATGAACGGTATGGCGCTGCATGGCGGTATCCTGCCGTTTGGTGGCACCTTCCACATGTTCTCCGACTACATGAAGAGCGGCATGCGCATGTCTGCGCTGATGCATCAGCGCGTGGTCTATGTGCTGACCCACGACTCCATCGGTCAGGGCGAAGACGGCCCGACCCACCAGCCGGTAGAAAATACCGCCGGCCTGCGCTATATCCCGCGCATGGACGTCTGGCGTCCTGCCGACTCCACCGAAACGGCGATTGCCTGGGTTGTTGCCGCAGAACGTACTGAAGGGCCGACCAGCCTGGTACTGAGCCGTCAGAACGTGCCCGGCATCAAGCACGACGAAGCGCAGTTCGAACTGGTGCGCAAGGGTGGTTACGTGTTCTCCGACGTGGCCGGCAAGGCCGATGTGATCCTGATTGCCAACGGCTCCGAACTGGATCTGGCGATCAAGGCGGCAGCCGAGCTTAACGCTGCCGGCACCAAGGTGCGCGTGGTTTCCATGCCGTCCACCAACGTGTTCGACCGTCAGGATCAGGCCTACAGGGACAGCGTACTGACCCCGGGTGTAAAGCGTGTGGCAATCGAAGCCGCGCATCCGGACTTCTGGCGCAAGTATGTCGGTCTGGAAGGTGCTGTCGTCGGTATCAATACCTTCGGCGAATCCGCTCCTGGCGGCGCACTGTTCAAGCACTTCGGCTTCACCGTTGAGAACGTGGTGAGCACCGTGAAGTCGGTGCTGTAAAAATATGCGGTAAATCAGGGAAGGGGAGTCCGCATGTGCTGGGGCTCCCCTTTTTGATTCTGGAGAAGAGAAATGGCAATTAAAGTTGGTATCAATGGTTTTGGCCGCATCGGCCGCATGGTGCTTCGTGCCGCGGTACAGGATTTTCCCGATATCGAGGTGGTGGCGATCAACGACCTGCTGGAGCCGGATTATCTGGCATATATGCTCAAGTATGACTCCGTGCATGGCCGTTTCAAGGGCGATGTCTCGGTCAGCGGCAACAATCTGGTGGTGAACGGCAAGAACATCCGCCTGACGGCCGAAAAGGATCCGGCCAACCTGAAGTGGAACGAAGTCGGCGCCGACATCATCATCGAATGCACAGGATTTTTCCTGACCCAGGAAACCTGTCAGAAGCACATTGACGCAGGCGCCAAAAAGGTCGTGCAATCCGCCCCGTCCAAGGACGACACGCCGATGTTCGTCTATGGTGTAAACCATGAAGCCTACAAGGGCGAGGCCATTGTTTCCGCTGCCTCCTGTACTACTAACGGTTTGGCGCCGGTAGCCAAGGTGTTGAACGATGCATTCGGCATCAAGCGCGGCCTGATGACAACCGTGCATGCTGCCACGGCGACGCAGAAGACCGTCGACAGCCCATCCAACAAGGATTGGCGGGGTGGTCGCGGTATTCTGGAGAACATCATCCCGTCCTCCACCGGTGCAGCCAAGGCCGTGGGCAAGGTGATTCCCGCGCTGAACAAGAAGCTGACGGGGATGGCATTCCGCGTGCCGACTTCCGATGTGTCCGTGGTCGACCTGACTTGCGAACTGAACAATCCGGCGACCTATGAAGAGATTGTTGCCGCGATGAAAGCGGCGTCGGAGAGCGGCCCGTTGAAGGGAGTTTTGGGCTTTACCCAGGAGAAGGTGGTTTCCACCGATTTCCGTGGCGAAAAATGTCCGTCGGTGTTCGATGCCGGCGCCGGCATCGCGCTGGACCCGACCTTCGTCAAGGTGGTGGCCTGGTATGACAACGAGTATGGCTACACATGCAACATGATGCGCCTGGTGCAGCACGTTGCTTAGTCGTTCTCCTCGGTGACAAGGGTTAAACGTCGGCCCTTGTCGCTCGCTACATAGCTCAAAGGAAAAATCATGTCCGTTATCAAAATGACCGATCTGGATCTGAAGGGTAAGCGTGTTCTGATCCGGGAAGACTTGAATGTACCGCAGAACGACGATGGCAGCGTGGCCGACGATACCCGCATCCGTGCTTCGTTGCCAACCATCAGGCACGCCATGAATGCCGGCGCCAAGGTGATGCTGATGTCCCATCTGGGGCGTCCCAAGGAAGGTCCGACCGAGGGTAGATATACGGACAAGGACAGCCTGCGGCCGGTGGCGGAGCATCTGGGCAAATTGCTCGGCAGGGAAGTTCGTCTGTATCAGGACTGGCTGGGCAACGGCAAACCTTACGTGCAGCAGATGCGCGATGGTGAGGTGGCGGTGCTGGAAAACGTGCGCTTCAATATCGGCGAAAATAACAACGAGGATCGCCTGTCCTGGGAAATGGCGCAGATTTGCGACATTTACGTGATGGATGCGTTTGGCACGGCGCATCGCGCCCAGGCATCCACTCACGGCGTGGGCAAGTTTGCTCCGGTGGCTTGTGCCGGTCCCTTGCTGGTGGCCGAGCTCGATGCATTGGGCAAGGCGCTGCAGCAGCCTGCCCACCCGCTGGTGGCGATCGTTGCCGGCAGCAAGGTTTCCACCAAGCTGACCGTGCTGGATTCCCTGTCGAAAATCGTCGATCAGCTGATCGTCGGTGGCGGTATCGCCAACACCTTCATCAAGGCGGCCGGACACAACGTCGGCAAGTCGCTTTATGAGCCGGATCTGGTGGACGTCGCGAAGGGCCTCATGGCGGCAGCCAAGGCCAAGGGCAGTGACATTCCTTTGCCGGTCGATGTCGTGGTCGGCAAGAAATTCGATGCCAGCGAGCCGGCCGTGATCAAGAAGGTCGACCAGGTGGCCGACGACGACATGATTTTCGATATCGGTCCGGAAACCGCGAGGATTTACGCCGGATATCTCAAGAAAGCCGGCACCGTCGTCTGGAACGGCCCCGTGGGGGTGTTCGAGTTCGACCAGTTTGGCGCGGGCACCAAGGCGCTGGGCATGGCAATTGCCGAAAGCCCGGGGTTCTCGATTGCCGGCGGCGGCGATACGCTGGCAGCCATTGCCAAGTACGGGATTGCCGACCGGGTGTCGTACATTTCCACCGGCGGTGGCGCTTTCCTCGAGTTTCTCGAGGGCAAGAAGCTGCCTGCGGTCGAGATGCTCGAGCAACGCGCACAAGGCTGAGTGACGTATCTTTGTACGGGGGGCCTCCAATGAGGTCTCCCGTTTTTCATTTTTAGGCGGGTATCCAATTGACATTACGCAAAACCAAAATCGTAGCCACGCTGGGCCCGGCTTCCAGCAATCCGGATGTATTGGCGCGCATGATCGATGCCGGTGTGAACGTGGTGCGGCTGAATTTCTCTCACGGCACGGCCGAAGACCATATCCGGGTCGCCAATCTGGTGCGCGAACTGGCGCAGGAGCGGCGGCGTCCGATCGGCGTGTTGTGCGATCTGCAGGGGCCGAAAATCCGCATCGGCAAGTTTGAGGACAACAAGATTGTGCTGGCAGTGGGAGACAAGTTCACCCTCGATGCCGAGTGCAAGCTGGGAAATCAGCGGCGCGTCGGTCTGGATTACAGGACCTTGCCGACCGAGGTCGAGCCGGGGGCAGTGCTGCTGCTGGATGACGGGCGCATCGTCATGACCGTGGATGCGGTCGATGGCCAGGAAATCCATTGCACGGTCAACGTGGGCGGCACGCTGTCCAACAACAAGGGCATCAACCGCCAGGGCGGCGGGCTGGCAGCCGAGGCGCTGACCGAAAAGGACAAGGAAGACATCAAGATTGCCGCCGCGCTGGAGGCCGACTATGTCGCAATCTCCTTTCCGCGCAGCGGTGCTGATGTGCAGTATGCGCGCGAGCTGGTGCGCGCTGCCGGCGGCCGGGCCGACATCGTGGCCAAGATCGAACGGGCAGAGGCGATCCCCGCATTGGAAGAAATCATCGATGCCTCCGATGTCATCATGGTGGCGCGTGGCGACCTGGGTGTGGAAGTCGGCGATGCCGCCGTGCCCGGCCTGCAAAAGCGCATGATCCGCATGGCGCGAGCCAGAAACAAGCTGGTGATTACCGCGACCCAGATGATGGAGTCGATGATTACCAGCCCGATTCCTACGCGTGCCGAAGTGTCCGACGTGGCTAACGCCGTGCTGGATGGCACCGATGCCGTGATGCTGTCGGCGGAAAGCGCCGCCGGCAAATATCCGGTCGAGGCGATCGAGGCGATGGATCGGGTCTGCCTGGAAGCGGAAAAGGATTACGACAGCCAGATCATGCTGGAGCAGCGCGTGAGCCGGGAGTTCATGCGTATCGACCAGTCCATCGCTAGCGCCGCCGTCCACGTGGCGGCGCACCTGAAAGTCAAGGCCATTGCATCGCTGACCCAGTCCGGCTCATCCGTCATGTGGTTGTCGCGCTCCAATACCCAGGTACCGATTTATGCGCTGTCGTCCGAGAAAGACACGCGGCGTAAATTGACGCTGTTCCGCAATGTTTATCCGTTCCCGTTCGAACAAAACACCGACGACCGCGACCAGATTCTGTACGAGGCAGAAGAAGAGCTGCGCCGCCGGGGCGCCGCCCAGGATGGCGATCTGATTCTGCTGACCATCGGCGAGCCGATCGGCAAGTCGGGGGGCACCAATACGCTCAAGATCGTCAAGGTTGGCGAGCACCGTAAAAGCTGATAGCTTGAACAAAGAGGGCAGGCTGCCCTCTAATCGAAAACAGGAGGTGGCACATCATGGCACTC
>Ga0172373_10002709_pt1 | contig 26750 bp, 26 predicted proteins | sample Lak10m_2_FD_114546 | JGI IMG/M metagenome (GOLD analysis project Ga0172373, IMG submission 114546) | Freshwater microbial communities from Kabuno Bay, South-Kivu, Congo - kab_092012_10m | ecosystem: Environmental > Aquatic > Freshwater > Lake | place: Democratic Republic of the Congo...
AGTAATTTTGTCTTTGCGGGCATTGATTCAATCAAAAGGACGGTGGCTACAATTTTGGCATAAGGTTGATCAATTTGGTGCACAGGTTTGTGTTTAAGCACATCTTATAAAATCAGCACCCGTTGAAATTCTAATTTTTTAACTTTTAATTTGCATGTATTCTATAAATCAATGCGTTAAAACTGGCAATTGACACAAAACAACCTACCTGCACTGTTTTGCAGGGACTACCAACTTAATGGCAGTGACCGCTCCGCGTCGCGTGAAACCGGTGGACGCTACATTTTGCCTGTCTAGGAGACTGTCCGAGAACTAACATGCCTATCAGTAGCTATCAATATATAATGCTTTTTAACGACTTTAAGCCACTATATGTATCTGGCGAATTAGTTAAGCATTAGTTCTCGGACAAGCTCCTAGGTAAAAATGGAACGAGGATGCTGATACCCAGGTAACATAATGGTTATTTTAGCCGAGACACGAACGATTAATTGGATTGGGGAGAGCACCGCTATGCAAAAATTCTTTTTTTATCTTGCCGGCCTTTTATGTTTGTCAAACATGGGTTGCAGCCTGCTGGACGAATCGGCAAGGCCGGTAGCGTCCATTGTCCCTTTGGCGCAAATCAGGAAAAGCGCTGACGCGCAAACGGGTGATATGCTGAAGTTTTTGTCGAAAAGCATTCAATATCAATCGGTCGAGGATTTCGGTTACCAATTAAAGCCGGCAACCGAAGCATTGATGCAATATGCGTTAAACACGGGGGCAACGATGGGTTTTAAGACGAGGCGGGCCGCGAAGGGTTTGGTGGGCGTCCTGGAATACGGTGAAGGTGAGGAGTCTGTCGGTGTATTAATCCACCTGGATGTCGTCCCCGTGTCCGATGAAGAGCGGCCGCAATGGGCGAATCCGCCTTTTTCCGGCGCTGTTATCGGCGGCGAAGTCTGGGGCAGGGGCGCGCAGGATGATAAGGGCGCGCTGGCCTCGGTGTTATGGGCGGCGAAATACCTGATCGATAATAAGGCCTCGTTCAAGCGCAAACTGGTTATTATCCTCGGGACGAAAGAAGAAAAAAGCTTTGAAGACCTGAGCGAATATTTTAACGAATTTCCGCAAAAGAAATTCGGCCCGACCTTTGGGTTCGTGCCTGACGGGGCTTATATTTCCCAAGGAGAAAAAGGCATTGCCGATGTGGATATTACGTTTACAGGCTTATCCGCATCGCCTTTACAGCGCGACAACATAGTCGATTGGCGCGGTGGTACGGCAATCAATACGGTTGCCGATTTCTCGTACCTGGTCATTCGCAGCCGGGATGTCGAAAAAACCAGGGCTGAACTTTCGGGTTTGATCAGGCAGGTCAGCGATGAGCTGAAGTCCGGGGCATCCAGCCGGATTTACGGACTGACAAAAGCTTACCAGGCGAACCTTGAGCTGCAGGACTACCAGGCGTTCGTCAATCAGTATGCGCTTAAAGATCTGCCCAAAGGCGACCTGGTTGTTTTTTCAAAAGGTGTTGCCACGCACGGCAGCGCTCCGTGGATGGGCAAAAATGCGCTGGTCGAGGTCGCCCTGCTCGGCGACAGGATGAGTCAATTACCTGATAATGCCTATAAACAGGCGTTTCAATGGATTACGTCAAAAATCGGCTTAAGCACCGACGGCAGCGGTTTGGGCATCCCCTTTACCGCATCGGCCAAATTACCTTCAGCTCCCCAGGGAATGTCGCCTGTGGCGTATCTTGGAACGTCCGCGAACTTGGGATTGGTTAACGTCAACGCGCATGACGACACCTTGCGCTTGTCTATCGATTTTCGTACCGGCTTTGAAAATACCAATGACCAGGTCATCACGCATTCCCAAGCGTCTGCAGCGCAGTTTCACGGCACTGCGGCTTATCAGGCGGGCGTGGGTTCTCATTATGAACCGTTTTATTATACGGCTGACGAGCCGCTGCTGAGTTTGATAATTAATGCCTATAAGACGGTTAATGTAGGCTATCCCGCCGAAACGCCGTATGTTTTCATGACGCCAGCAACGACATACTTGAAGCTCGTGACTAATTTTGTTAATTTTGGCCCTGTCGACCTTTATCCCGATTTTTATGCCAATTACTTTCATGAAAAAAACGAGCGCGCGACGATCAAAAACCTCGTGAATAATTCGATCCTCTATGCCTATACCTTGCAAAAAATGCTGCAAATGGACAAAGCACCTGTTCGCTGAACGGATGGTTACCTGCCGGCGATGAAATTGACTATCCTGAATCCTAAAAATCCCGAGCAGGATTTTCCATCCGTCAGGAAAGCCTTGACGGAGCCAGAGGGTTTGCTTGCGATAGGCGGCTGCCTGTCAAAAAATCGCCTGTTAAACGCTTACCGGCACGGGATTTTTCCGTGGTATAACCCAGGGGAGCCGATACTGTGGTGGTCGCCGGACCCCCGATTGGTGTTATTCCCGGAGCATTTGGCGGTTTCGCGCAGCCTGCGTAAGACGCTGCGAAAAAACAGCTTGTTGGTGACGTTTGATAAGGTGTTTGATGACGTGATTAATGCCTGCGCAAAACCCAGGGCGGAGGACGCCGGAACCTGGATCACGGCAGATATAAAGCAAGCCTATAATGAATTGCACCGGCTTGGTATTGCTCATTCCGTGGAAGCATGGCAAGACGGCGAGCTGGTCGGCGGTTTGTATGGGCTCGCGCTGGGGCAGGTGTTTTTCGGTGAATCGATGTTTCACAGCAGGACGGATGCGTCCAAGGTCGCTTTCGTCACGTTGGTCGAGCAGCTCAAATACTGGGGATACCAATTGGTAGACTGCCAGGTGCATACCCACCATTTAACAAGCCTGGGCGCGGAAGAAATAGACAGGGAGATTTTTATACAGTTGCTCGATCGCTATTGTGACCTGCCCGTCCAAGCATCGGCCTGGACGCAATGATTTCCATTCCATTATTCCTGACCCAGGATCATGATTGCAGTTATCTCGATGGCGAGATCGCCCGCTCCGCTTTCGTGCATCCGTCCTGTCCATTAACACCGGCGCTTTACGGCCAGTTGATCAAGCAAGGTTTTCGCCGTAGCGGGAATGATGTTTATAAGCCGTACTGCCGGCGCTGCTCGGCTTGCCTGCCGTCACGGTTGTCAGTCGAGCACTTCAAGCCCAGCAGAAGCCAGAAGCGCTGCTGGAAAAAAAACAGCGACACGCAGGCTATTGTTAAGCCGCCGGTTTTTGAACAGGCGCATTACGACATGTACTTGCGCTACCAGGCAAGCCGGCATGGCGATGGTGAGATGGCGCATTCCAGCCCCGACGATTATATTGATTTTCTGGGCAGCGTTTGGTGCGATACCCAATTCATCGAGTTTTCAATCAACGGCAAATTGGCCGGTGTTGCTGTTATCGACCGATTTGAAGACGCCTGGTCGGCTGTTTATACTTTTTTCGACCCGGAATTTGCAGGCTACAGTCCCGGTGTTTATGCGGTGCTGTGGCAAATTGAGCAGCTTCGAAAACAGCGGAGGGAGTTTTTATACCTGGGTTTCTGGATCAAGGACTGTAAAAAAATGGTCTATAAAAGCGATTACCAACCGCTACAATTATTGACTGATGATCAATGGACTGAGATGGTTTTATAAAAACGGTCGTCTTTTTTGCCGCACACTTCTATTGTTAACACTGAGCTTGTGATATGATGGGCATTTTTAATTATCAAGGTAATACAAATGGCTAAAGAAGATCAAATCGAAATGGAAGGAAAGGTAATCGATACGCTTCCAAACACGATGTTCCGTGTGCAACTGGAAAATGGTCACATCGTAACGGCGCATATTTCAGGCAAAATGCGTAAACACTATATCCGCATTCTTACCGGAGATAGCGTTAAAGTCGAAATGACCCCTTATGACTTGACCAAAGGCCGCATCTCATTCCGTATGCGCTAGTCCCGCCCTCTACGGGCAATCCCGCCTTCCCTGATAGGACACAGCGCATACGTCCTGCTGATCAACTATTTTCAGAAACCACCAGTTCTTTGCTTTCGATTGCAAAGCCGAGTTCGTTATTTTCCACAACAATTGTGACATGACCGCCGTGAGCCAGCTTGCCGAACAGCAAGTCATTCGCCAGGGGTTTCTTGATTTTTTCCTGGATTAAACGCGCCATCGGTCTAGCGCCCATTTTGGGGTCGCAGCCGTTTTCAGCCAGCCACAAACGCGCATCGGCATCTAATGTCAGCGTGACCTGCTTGTCTGCGAGCAGGGCTTCCAATTCAAATATGAATTTATCGACGACATGCCCGACGATGGAAATATCCAGCGGCTTGAACTGGATAATCGCATCCAGGCGGTTGCGGAATTCGGGCGAAAAGCCTTTTTCGATCACCTTCAAACTGTCGCTGGCATGATCCTGGTAAGTAAAGCCTATCGACGCGCGGCTACCTTCTTCGGCCCCGGCATTAGTCGTCATGACCAGGATAATATTGCGGAAATCCGCTTTGCGTCCGTTATTATCGGTTAATGAGCCGTGGTCCATGACCTGCAATAACAGGTTAAACACATCAGGGTGCGCTTTTTCCAGTTCATCAAGCAGCAATACGGCATGCGGGTGCTTAGTGACTTGCTCGGTTAATAAGCCGCCCTGGTCGAAACCGATATAGCCCGGAGGCGCGCCTATCAGCCTCGAAACGGTGTGGCGTTCCATATATTCGGACATGTCAAAGCGAATGAGTTCGACGCCCAATACCTTGGCCAATTGCCGGGTGACTTCGGTCTTGCCGACGCCGGTAGGGCCTGCAAACAAGAACGAGCCTATGGTTTTTTGGCTGTCGCGAAGACCGGCGCGCGATAATTTTATCGCCGACGCTAATGCGCCGATGGCCTCGTCCTGGCCGAATACCAGCATTTTCAGGTTTTTCTCCAGGTTGGCGAGCTTGTCTATATCATTCGACGAGACTGATTTTGCCGGCACCCTGGCAATTTTTGAGACAATTTCCTCTATCTCGGCCGTGTCAATGAGCTGCTTGCGCTCCGTTTCAGCCGTCATGCGCTGTTTTGCGCCGGCTTCATCGATGACGTCAATCGCCTTGTCGGGCAAATGCCGGTCATTGATATAGCGGTCCGACAATTCCGCAGCGACGCGCAAGGCATCGGCGGAATATTTGACGTCATGGTGTTCTTCAAAGCGAGACTTCAGGCCTTTTAAAATTAAAATAGTGTCTGCGACGGAAGGTTCCAGGACATCGACTTTCTGGAAACGCCGCGCCAGTGCATGATCTTTTTCAAAAACGCCGCGATATTCCTGGTAGGTTGTGGAACCTATGCAGCGCAATTGCCCGGAGGCCAGCGCCGGTTTCAGCAGGTTGGAGGCATCCATCACGCCGCCTGATGCAGAGCCTGCGCCGATAATGGTATGGATCTCATCGATGAACAGGATGGCATCCGGTTCTTTTTTGAGCTGGTTGATCAGTGCCTTAAGGCGCTTTTCAAAATCACCGCGATATTTGGTGCCGGCAACCAGGGCGCCCAGGTCCAGCGAGTAAATGACGCTTTTCATCAGGACTTCAGGCACGTTTTCTTCAACGATTTTTTTCGCGAGGCCTTCTGCGATAGCCGTCTTGCCAACGCCTGCCTCGCCGACCAATAACGGGTTGTTTTTGCGGCGGCGGCACAGTGTCTGTATCGTGCGCTCGATTTCCAGCTCCCTGCCGATTAGCGGGTCGATCCGGCCATGCAAGGCTTCTTCATTAAGATTGGTCGCATATTTTTCCAAAGGACTGCCGGCATCGGCTTCCGGGTTGCCCGATTCGGATGCCCGGTCACTCGGCGAGGCATTGTCCTGGTCGGTTTTTGAAATGCCGTGCGCCAGGTAATTCACGACATCGAGCCGCGATATATCTTGCTTGTTTAACAGGTAAACGGCATGAGAGTCCTGCTCGCTGAACAGGGCGACAAATAAATTGGCGCCGGTCACTTCTTTTTTATCGGAAGCTTGGACATGGAACACAGCGCGTTGCAGTACGCGCTGGAATCCCAGCGTGGGCTGGGTTTCACGCTGTATGCCTTGCGGAATCAGCGACATGGTTTCATCGATAAACTGCGCTAACTGTCCGCGCAGGAGTTTAACATTGCAGCCGCAGGCTTTCATGACCACTTCTGCGGAGGCATTATCGAGCAGCGCCAGTAACAAATGTTCAACGGTGATAAATTCATGACGTTTATCATGGGCATTTTTAAAGGCGGTATTTAACGTAACTTCAAGTTCTTTGCTTAACATAAACGCTCCAATCTATACTACTTCCATCGAGCACAACAACGGATGCTGGTGCTCGCGTGAATACTCATTGACAATAATTACTTTGGTTTCGGCGACATCTTTAGTATACGTTCCGCAAACACCTACCCCTTGCGTATGTATTTGCAACATGACCTGGGTAGCCAGTTCTTCAGGCATGGCAAAAAAATCCATTAACACCTCAATTACAAAATCCATCGGCGTGAAATCGTCATTCAACAGGATAACTTTATATAGAGGCGGTCTTTTCAATTGAGGTTTGGCTTCTTGAAGAGCCAAGCCGTTATCATTATCTTCAAGCGGATCAAAATCGGACATAGTAACCAATAAAAAAAGACTTCTTGGCTATTAACATAATGCTAATAGCCGAGTATTTCAAGCCTATGCCGATAACAAATTACGGCGGCATGCAAAGGACTGTCTTGTGCTGTACATGCTTTGTAATCTTTGCCAGCATAATATCTTTAAATCTAGTAACATAAGCCATTTTATTAAAGCCGGGATTCATTAATGGTTTGGAAACCACATGTCACCGTTGCCGCTATCATCGAGCGGGATCAGCGTTTCTTGCTCGTTGAGGAAGAAACGCCGCGCGGCCTGCAATTTAACCAGCCTGCCGGGCATTTTGAAAAAAATGAAGACCTGGTCGCCGCGGTTAAACGTGAAGTCTATGAAGAAACCGCCTGGCAGTTTGAGCCTGAGCATATTATTTCGATACAACTGTGGCGAAGAAATCCTGATTACCCGACTTTTCTCAGGGTCTGCTTTACCGGTGCCTGCCATAGCCATAATCCGGACCAGCCCTTAGATGCCGGCATCGTCGCCACGCACTGGCTAACGCGCGATGAAATCGCACAGCAACAGGAACGCCTGCGCAGCCCCTTGGTGCTGATAGGCATAGACGAATACCTCAGCGGGCAACGCCATCCTTTGTCATTACTAAAATCATTTCTCGATCTTGACTATGCGTAAAAACATAATCGTCGGCATGTCCGGCGGTGTCGATTCTTCGGTTACGGCCTTGCTGCTTTTGGAACAAGGCCATCAGGTCACGGGCTTGTTCATGAAAAACTGGGAAGAAGACGACGGTACCGAATACTGCACGGCGATGCAGGACCTCGCCGATGCGCAGCAGGTTTGCGATAAGCTCGGCATTACACTGAAAACCGTCAATTTTGCCGCCGAATACTGGGATGAAGTATTTGAAGTCTTCCTGTCGGAATTCAAGGCCGGACGCACGCCGAATCCTGATATTCTGTGTAACAAACATGTTAAATTCAAAGCCTTCTTGAATTATGCGATCGATGACCTGGGAGCTGATTACATTGCGACGGGCCATTATGCCCGTGTAGCTACGTTCCCAAGCCAGGGCTATGGGAACGAAGGTGAATACTTTTTATTGAAAGGCCTGGACCCGAATAAAGAGCAAAGCTATTTTCTTTATACCCTAGGGCAAAAGGCATTATCGCGTACATTGTTTCCTATCGGCCATTTGCATAAGCCGGCAATTCGCGCGCTAGCTAAAAAAGCCGGGTTTGATAACCATAGGAAAAAAGACAGCACCGGCATCTGTTTTATTGGCGAGCGCAAATTCAGGGAGTTCCTGCAGCGCTATTTGCCGACCCAGCCCGGCGACATGCGCAGCCCGGAAGGTAAAGTGATCGGCAAACACCACGGCTTGATGTATTACACGCTGGGCCAGCGTCAAGGCTTAGGCATAGGTGGCGTAAAAGATGCGCCCGACGAGCCTTGGTATGTGCTGGACAAGGACCTGGACAACAATGTGCTGATCGTCGGTCAGGGCCATTATCACCCGTTAATGCTGCATAACACGCTGGAAGCCGGGCAATTGGACTGGTGCAGCAATAAGCCCCTGACCGCGCCTTTGCGTTGCGCCGCGAAAACCCGCTACCGCCAACCCGACCAAGCCTGCTATCTGGAACCTTTGCAGAACGGCCGCTGCAAGGCCACCTTCAACCAGCCGCAACGGGCGATCACGCCGGGACAGTCGGTGGTGTTTTATGATGGCGCAGTTTGTTTGGGTGGTGGGATTATTGAAACCAAGACGAACGAATGAAAGCCGACTTTAAAAATGCTTATGATCGGCATCAAAAAGATGCAGAAATATTGTTTGATAAAAAACGTTACGCCAATGCCGATCAACTATATGGCTTAGCGGCAGAATGCGCTTTAAAAGCCGTCATGGTTGGACTTGATCCGGCACTTGCAAATCAAGATGGTGACCTTGTAAACCAGGGCGATAAAAAACATATCGATAAATTGTGGGGACATTTTAGGTTTTTTCTTAGCGGTAGAAGTGCTATAGTCTGATTGAATAAACAATGCGTTAGACATGATTCTGGCAACTTGAACACCGATTCTGGAAAAATCCAGAAAAGTGTTCAACTTGAATCAGAATCAGTGTTCAGATTGGATCAGGATGACTGTTCAGGTTGGGACAGAATATACATATGCGAATTGGGGTTTTTCTGCGGCGAAAGCCAAGCCGGATAGCTGCCAAAATACCATAAGCAAGCAGTTAAATTTCATAAAATACCCCTGTTTCAATAAATTATTGTAGTTGCGTTAGTTTGGCGAGATTGGATGGATGGCTTTATCTCGTGTATTTCCATATCGATTCCGTTTTTCGGACGCCGCGCCATTAACCACGCGCAATGCGCAGATAAACCAATACACAAAAGCCCAACGCCGCTATCGCCGCTTGCCGGCGGACATCAACGGCAATGTCTTTCTGCACGGCAAAATCCTGGATTTGCAAAGCCTTAGCCAATTCATCCACTGTCGTTAAACGCTGGTAATGCAAACCCGCCTCTGCGCTTAATTGCTGTAAATAACTTTCCTGTAGGGCCGATAAATGTTCGCTTCCGCTTACGGCTTCGCTGCCGAACGGCGCGTTACGGGCGTTGTAACCTTGGATTTTTTCAGGATTCAAATCCGATTCACCGAATGTCGAGCGCTGCGGTACGTCATCGGGACCGTAAACGCCGGCCGGCTCGCCCTTGCTGTTGAATTTTGGAATGGCTACGGCTTGCAAGCCGCCGGCGCCGATAATCATGCCTTTCAATTTGCCTTTGACGGTGGAAAAATCGCTGCGGTAACGCGGGTTGACGGGCGGGGCTTCTTGCCCGTCGGTGATAAAGACGGGATGGGTGTCGAGTTTTTGCAGCATTTCCAGTGTGTTCAGCAAACCGCCGGCGATACGGCTGTCGGCGGCCCAAGCCATACGCCAATCGACTTTTGCCAAGGCCGCATCGATGTCGTTATAACCTTGGCAGACTTCTATCGGTTCGAATAACAAGGTCGAGCGCCGTTCGGTGAACACCCCCAAACCGACTTTGGACCGGCACGGCAGTTTTGCCAACAATCCGCGTAATGTTTGCTTGACATACTGCAAACGGCTGACGGCTTGGCCGCCTTGTTTATAATCGCCGGCGTTCATGCTGCGGGTGATGTCGTTGATGAAGGTGTAATTGTAGATAGGGCGCGACTGTATTTGCTCGGGACGCGCGAAGAGGGCCAGCATGGCGGTAAGTGCCAGGCTTAGGCACCAGAAACGGTAATCTTGGTAAATTTTTGATGGCATAGCTGTTGTTTTAGTTTCGGCTCGTTCCCAAGCCAAGCTGACAAGTATTTACGGCAAACCCCTAGGAAACCCCGGCACTGTTGTCCATAGCTGTGATTTCTGGTTGACCGGGCTATCCTCTTCGCTGCTTACCTTGTCCATTTCCGGCACTAAGCGCATTGCGACTTCAAGGTTATATTTGGCGTCCCATAACCGGCTGTCCAAGGCCAAAGCCTCCCGATAAGCCTGTTTCGCCAACGCAGCCAGGGGCATCGCATCGTTAACCGCCATCGCCTCGGTTTTGGCAATCGCCAAGTGCAAGTAGATATTGCCGAGGTTGTAGCGGATTTTCGCTTGCAATACGGGGTCTGGCGCATCGAGGATCAGGTTCAAGGTTGCCAGGGCTTCATCGTAGCGTTGCAGCTTTTTTAACGCCAGCGCCCGCGCCAACCGGACTTCCGGCGCGGCGTTGACGACTTTATCCAGCGTGATTTCTTGCCCCGCGGACAAAGCAATGATCAATCCGTTTGTCCGCGCCGTGCCGACTAAGCGCCACAATTGCGCCGACATCGCCCCGACGCCCAGCAGCAACACGCCCCATAAGGCCATATATCTCAAAGATTTCACCGTCTCGCCTCGCAAAATTTCACCGCCAGCAACAGCACCAGCAGCCCGGTCGCCGATAAATAACAGTGACCCGATAAATCCTGCCGGGGGATGCGCTCGCGGTAATGCAGCGGCGTCTGCTCCAGGCGGTTGATGTCGGCTATCGCTTGCCGCATCGCGTCGGGGCTTTCGGCCTGGTAGGCCTGGTACGGAATACCCAGGCTGGAAAAAAACAAATGCAGGTAGCGTTCCGGCATGGCCCCGGCGTTGTCATCCCGCGCATCTTGCGGCTTATCAAACAGGCCGGGGCTGTTGGCTGTGCGTAGAAACAACCAGTACAAACGGATTTGCTGCTGCTTGAAATACCGGCGCAATTGCAATTCGCTGTCCGGGTCTATCGCCGCCGCACCGTCGGATACCAGCAACACAATGCGCGAACCGCTTAAAGGCTGGTCGGTAAACATGTCCAAGGCCATGCTCAAGCCCTTGCTGACATGCGTGTAGGCCAAGGCGGGCGCGGCTGTGGCGTCGATCGCCGCTTGTATCGCCTGTTTGTTTTCGGTCAACGGCAACACAAATAGCGGCGCGGTACTGTATTCGGCGACGCCCAGCAAATCATGCGGGCGTTGTTTGACAAATTCACCCAGCAAACGCCGCGCCGCCGTGGCTTTGGATTCGTCCGCCCCGTCCGGCGTTTTGCCTGCAAAGGTATTGTCCATGCTGTTGCTGCGATCCAGCAACAACACGATGTTGGCGCCGTAACCGATACGCTCGCGGCTTTGCTCGGTTCGGTGCAGGCCCGCCAAGCCCAAGATTAATGCGGCGATAGTCGCCATACCGCATAAACGCAGCAGCACGGAAATCACGCTGGACAAGGGATCCAGCGGCAGCATCGCCAACCACGGATAAGTTGTGGGACGGATGCCGTTATTAAGCAGCGGTAATATCATCAATAGCAAACCGGCCAACAGCCACGGCGTATCCACGGCAAGCATCACCGCCGTCCTTGTTCAATGTCCAAACAGAAAGCGCAGACTGCGCGGCATCGCGCCACGGTATCGGCAGGGCTATCGGCCCCTGCAAAAAAATACCGGTTCGAGACCTGGAAAAACCATTCCAATTGCGGACCGGCGCATTGGTATTGCGGATGACGCCGGTAAAAACCGGCCAATTGGTGCCGGAACAACGGCGCGCCGTTGACGGCGTTCAATGCCTGGTGCAGTAGGCCCAAAGCCTGTTCGGTTTGCCGCTCCGAACAGCACGCCAATTGTTTGCCGGCTTGTTTGAAAATGCGCCGCTTCGGCAAACCCGGCAGACAGCCGTGCAGATAAGCCAAATACACCGCGCTGTACAGCGTGACGGCCGCCGCCGCTGCCAAACCGTACAGCGCGCCGTCGTTGTTTAACTGCGGCGGTTCGGCATCGGGACGCAGGTACTGCCCGGATTCGTCCTTTCTGACCGACAGCTCGCGCAACGGCGATAATGTGAAATGCCAGGCAGGAACGGCTTGTGTGGCGGTATTGCCGCCTTGGGCCAACGACAATTCAAAACCGGGGATAGTCAACATCTTGACTTCCAGCGGCGCGTAAAAAGCCTGGTAGACCAGGTCTATTTCATAATGGAAACCGCCGCTGATTTTTTGCTCGTTGATTGCCAGTCGATTCAGGTTAAGCCAACGCTTGATTGCCCCGCGCTTCGGCAATGCGCCGCGTTGCAGTTGTACGCCGTTGCGGGTTTCGAGAATAATCCGGTGGCGGATTTCATCGCCGTTGACATAGCCGAACGGGCGCGGGGCCAGGAATTGAAAATTGCTGACCGGGGCCTGGGGCGCATCGCTACAGGCCAGTAAGCACAGCGACAACAGGATCATCACAAGCACTTTCATGCCGTTCTCTTCCCAAAGTAATGTTGAAGTTGCGCCGCATTGTAATGATCCTCCAAAAACACCGGCTCGCTACCGAAGCCGCGGAAATAAGCTTGTAATTGCCGCCGCCGGTGCTCGAATGCTTGCTCGATTTTCCGCCGCAACGCCGGACGCATCAACAACGTGCGTGTGGAACGGTTTTCGCTGTCCTGGAAACTGGCCAGGCCCCATGCCGGCAAATCCTGGTATTCGCTACGTTGCCATAGCACCAGGGGTACGACATCATGTTGCCGCAAACGGTGTAACAACGGTGTCAACGTGTTTAAGTCGAAATGAAAATCGGACAGCAAAAACAGCAAAGACGGGCTTGCCGGCAAGTAAGGCAGGGCATTTTGCCAGCGCGGGTTTTGCGGTTCAAAGCGGGCGCTTTGCAGCCGGCGAATTAAAGAGGGTATCGCCCCGCGCTGCCTGCATTGCATTAAGCAAACACGTTGTTCGACTGTCGCACCGCAGGCAATAAAACTGAAACTGTCTCCGTAGCTGAAAGCGGATTCGGCAATGGACGCGAGACAATCCACAACTACCCGCTGTTTGCCGGCTGTGCCGCTGTTCATGGAGGCCGACCTATCCGCTAAGAGCAGCACTTCTATCACGCTATGTTGTTGGTATATCCGCACCCGGTACTGCTCAAACACATCCAGCACACTCGCCCGCAAGTCGATGCGCCTGGGGTCGGGATAGGCAATAAGCGGCTCATGGCGTTTAAACAAGCGGCCGCTGCCGACCATGCGCCCGGCATGCGCGCCGGGATAAACCCTGGTGCCGGGCATTGCCAAACGGTATTGGAAAATTTCGGGTTGACGGTTTGCCATAGTCATCGCTTATTGTCGGCTGACGATCAACAAAACCACCAAACCCGTATATATCCCGTAGGCAGGCCAAGTATATTTGCCCAATTGCCTGAACAGCCATTGCAGCAATGCGCTGTCCGGTTGCATCAGCGCTTGGGCGCTACACCACCATAAGGCATTGAGCAAGAGCAGCATCAGCAGCACGACTAAACCGTTGCCGCCAAGGAACAAACTGCTCCATGCCGCGGGATAGGCCCCATCGGCCAGCCGCAAGATGATTTGCGCCGCTAAAATACCCCAAGCCGTTGTCCCCAGTGTAAACGTCAACAGGAAAAGCCGGTAATTGATGCGGCACAAAGAGTTCGCGGGCTTTAGCCATGCGCCCGATTGCCGGGACAGCCAAACAACGGGCAAGGTCAGGCACAGCACTAACAGGCTGCTGATGCTCAACAAGTCCCAGAATTTCGGGCTGATGGCTTCGTTGATCGCCCCGACATAATAGGCGGCATAAGGCGCGGGTTCCTGATTGTCCAGGCCTTCGGCAATGATGACGGCAAACAGGCCTAAACCTGCGTAGCTTAGGCTTGCCAGGCGTAATGCGGCCAGGTCAAGGGCCGATTTGAAAAACTCGATAGTGTTAGTGTTCATCTGGATTTTCTTGTTGTTATTATGCTCGTTCCCAAGCTGGAAAGGCTGTGAAAGTATTTTAAAAGCCTACAAAAACCTGTATTTGAAATTTTTCAATCTATTGATTTTTATAACATGTATGGAGTACAAACCTAGGTTTGTACTCCAAATACTGAATACTTTCACAATCTCTGGAGCTTGGGAACGAGCCGACAAGCCGAGCGATGCCTTGAATTCACGGCGCGGCGATTTGCCCCAGGATACGGTTAATCAACTCAGGCATCAGTTCCGCTTTACGATAAGCGTACATCGGGCTGAAAAATATCCGGTGCGCCATCGTCACTTGATAAACCGCCTGTAAATCCTCGGGCAATAAATTGTCGCGCCCTGCCAGCCAGGCGCGGGTTTTCGCGGCGCGGATGAAATAGCTCATGCCGCGCGGGCTGGCCCCGGCCAGGATCAATTCCGCCATGTCCACATCATCCAGCCGGATGCCGTAATCGGCGGGGCGGTGCGAGGCTTTCCACAAGGCCAAGGCATATTCGCGGAGTTTAGCGCTGCTTTGGATTTGTTGCTGGATGCCGGCGGCGACATCATTCAGCGCGTAATAGGCGATATGTCCTTCCGGCATGTCCAGCACCAGACTGTCGGTATCGTGGTAGCGCGGGTTGAACATCAGCTCTTGCAGCACGGTATCGTTCGTTGGCGTGTCGATGCTGATCTCGAACATAAACCGGTCCTTCGCCGCGGCAGGCAATTCAAAGGTTTCTTCGCGCTCGACGCGGTTGCGGTCGGCGAACACTTGCAGGTACGGCAAGCGATGCACTTGGTTGAATGCGCTGACGCTGCGTTCCGCCATCGCGCGCAGCAACAAGGCATGCACTTGCGGACGGGCGCGATTGATTTCGTTAAAAAAGAAGGTCGCTAAGCGTTCGCCGTGGCTTAGCAAAGGGCCGGCATCGACACGCGGCTTGCCGCCTGCGTCCAGGTATGTGTAATAAACCAGGTCGGCGGGCATTAAATCGATCGTGCCTTCGACGCGCTGGTAATCGCCACCCAAGCCATGCGTGACGGCACGCAGCAAGGTGGTTTTACCGACACCGACATTGCCTTCCAATAAGACATGCCCTCGGGAAAAAACCGCCAGCATTAAATGGCGCACGGCGTTTGTCTGCCCGATCACAACCTGGTTGAGTTGTTGTTCGAAGCGTAGCGCGCTTTCGCGCCAGTCGTTCAATTGATAATTGGCCATAGCGAGAAAAAACTCCGACTAACCGGGGATAGCCGGAGTGTAAGTGATATTAGTCTAAAAAAACAAAAGCTTGCGGCCATATAGCGGGGCATGACGGCTCGTTCAACCGATTCTTCATTGAAACCGCTAGACAGACCGCAGGGGACATAAACAACACGAAAAACGGTTTATGCCGGAGGGAATCAATTGGCGATTTCCTCCACGTCATAAACAAACCTTCCCGATTTAGTAAAATTCCGCCAGCGTTTCTCGTTACGCGCTTCCATTTCCTTAATCGATTGGGCTTGTTTATTCAGTTCGTTGACATCGTGCTTAGGGTCGTATTTGCTGCCCGCGACTTTGTCTGGATAGCCGGGTTTCGGCTCCCAACACACGCCGGCTTCCTTGCAGTTAGTGCCGTCGTAAGCCAATGCCGAAAACGGCAAACCGGCGACCAACGCCGCCATGCTAAGTAAAAGTAATTTTTTCATCGTTTTTCTCCTCGTTATTTAGTTAACCATTTGGCTTTTTTCGGATCGCCTTTGTAGATGTCGCGGATGAAAGCCATGATCTTGAGCATCTCATCGGTGTTAAAGTTGACGTATTGCGGGCCCATCATGCCGTTGGCCCCGCCGAACAACAGTTCAAACAGGCCTTGGTCGGTGGCGTTGCGCGGATACGTCCAGTAATCGTCGGCAAGGCCGGGGCCTAATTTGCCTTCGGCTTCATGGCCGTGGCAACCGGAACAGCCGGTCATGTACAGGCTTTTGCCTTGTTCGACGATGTCTTTATTGCCGTTGTACGGGTTATTGCCGTCCTGCATAAACTGCTTGAAAACGTCGGTGTTTCCGCCTTTCTTGGCGAAACTCATATCCAAGGTTTCGCCGGTAATGGCGTGATGCAAGGTGATGTCTGCGTGGGCGCTGGCGGAAAAAATCAGTGCCGCCAGGGTCAGTTTCGATAATTTCATGCTGTTGGTTTATCCTAATGGCTAGCGGCGACGGCAATATTGTCCGCGTCCAGCAAGGGTATGCCTTCCGCTTCGAGTATCTGCCTGATCTGTGCTTGTTGGGTTTTAATGACGTGGTTCAATTGCGCAAGCAGGGCTTCATTGCCTTTACGCACCGCCATCGATGTGCTGTAGTGATGCCCCACTTTCGCGCCATCGGCGCGGGTATTGGTGTCGGGTATCACCGTCATCGTCAACGGCGTGGCCGAGGCCGTGACATAACGCCCGGCGGACGGCCCCCACAACGCGGCGACTTCGGCATGGCCGGACGATACTTCGCCGACCAGTTTCGCGTTGTCGTATTTGACATATTGGTTACGCCTGGATTTATAGCCGACCAGCTCCTGCGAGTAGTTGAACTGGTCGTTATAGCGTCCGATGGCGCGCAGCATCACTTCGGCGGGCGAACCCGGCACGAAGGCGATGCGTTGCACGGTGCGTAAGGCTGCGCTATTCCAGTTGTCGATTGCCGGCCGATTGTTTTGCCGCGTGATGAACACATAGCCGGAACGGTAATACGGCAAACTGGTGGACACGCGGGGGTCTCCGGTATCGACGCCGATAACGACATCGCACAGGCCTTTCTCCAAGGTGTCGCGCAGGTAATAGCGCGGGTCTGTCCAATACACATAACTGATTTTTTTCTGTAATGCCTCGCCCAACCATTGCGCCAGCTTGTTTTCAAAGCCTTCGCCTTTATTGTTGGAATACGGCATTTCATCTTCGGCGGCGCAGATTTTTAAGGCACGGTCTTCGGCGTTTGCGGCTGACAGGCTTAAACCTAAGCAGCCGATGGCGATTAATAGTTTTTTTGTTAGTGGCATGATGTTTCTCTACTTTTAGTTGGCTCGTTCCCAGGCCGGAGCTTTGGGAACGAGCACAAATGTTGGCTTACGGCTATCGCCTAAGCCAACCTACGATTTATTAAAGCGAAAACACCATCACGCCGCCGCCCATTTGCGTGTAATGCGCCAATTCCTTGAACGCACCCACCGCGCCTAGACCGGCGGTCGGGTCTTTCAGGTCAAACACCAAACCCACGCCGGGCCAGCCGCCGACGCCGTAGTAAATCGCCACATATTGCTTGCCGTCATGCAAATAAGTGATCGGATGCCCGATAACGCCGGACGGCAGTTTGAATTTCCACAGCTCTTCGCCGGTTTTCGAGTTCAAGGCTTTGATATAACCATCCAAGGTGCCGTAGAACACCAGGTCGCCGGCGGTAGCCGTCGTGCCGCCCCAGACGGCGAATTTTTCCTTCACTTCCCATTCAAACTCGCCGGTGACCGCATTCATCGCCTTGACTTGGCCCAAAGTGCCTTTAGGCCCCGGATACATGTTCAAGGTCGCGCCAACGAAGAACTGGCCGGCGCGGTAAGGCAGCATGAACGGTTCCCAATCCATACAGATATGGTTGATGCCCATGAAGAACAGTTTTTTGGCCGGATCGTAGGATTCGATGCCCTGGTTGTGATAACCCATCGCCGACGGGCAGATGCCTTTGGCTTCGTGATCCATGTGCGTTGAATATTCCGGGTCGCGGATCGGCAAGCCGGTTTTCAGGTCAACTTTCTTGACCCAGTTGACGGTGTCGTCAATCTTGAATGCATTGACCAAGTCGCCGTTTTCACGGTTCAGCGTGTACACCAGGCCGTTACGGTCGGGATGGGTCAGCAGCTTGGTTTTCTTGCCGTCGACCACTTGCTCGGACAAGCCCATATAGTTGACGCCGGCGTAATCCCATTCATCATGCGGGGTTTTTTGATAGCCGAATTTCGCTTCGCCGGTATTGACATCGCGGCCCCAGATCGTCATCGTCCATTTGTTGTCGCCGGGGCGCATGGTTTCATTCCACGGCGCCGGGTTGCCGGAACCGTAATAAAGCATGTCCAGATCAGGATCGAAGGCATACCAGCCCCAGTTGGTGCCGCCGCCGATTTTCCAGGCGTCGCCTTCCCAAGTTTTTAGCCCTAAGCCGAATTGCCCGTAATGCGGATTGGCCTTATTGAAATCTTTCGCCAGCTTGATGTCTTCATCGGGACCCGTGGCGTAGACGCGCCATTGTTGCTTGCCGTCCTTGATGCTGTAAGCGGTTGCGTAACCGCGCACGCCTAATTCCGCGCCGGAACTGCCGACAATGACTTTATCCTTGACGACAAACGGAGCAATCGTCAGCGTGGAACCCATCGCAATATCGGAATTTTCCATTTTCCACAGCAATTCGCCCGTTTTTGCATTCAGAGCGACGATATGCCCGTCCAACTGGTTTTGGAAAATAGTTGCCGGATAGCCGTTGCCTTCCGGTGCGTAGGCCAAGCCGCGGTTGACGACGTCGCAGCAAGCCACGGCGCGCGCCGCGGGATTTTGTTTCGGCTTGTACTCCCAGAGGATCTTGCCCGGCTCGTTCAGGTCTATCGCAAAAATATTGTTAGGGTAAGGCGTGTGAACATACATGATGCCGTTGACCACCAGCGGCCCGCCTTCGTGACCGTTCAGCACGCCGGTCGAAAACGACCAGGCCACTTTCAGGTTTTTGACGTTAGTGATGTTGATGTCATACAGCTCGCTGAAATGCGTCGCGCTGTAATCCTTGGTCTGCATCGCCCAATTGGTGTTTTGGCGCGACAGCTTGTCCAGCTCCTTATTGGCCTGCGCGGGTTGCGCCAGCGCCAAAAGTATGCCCGCCGCCAATGCAGTACGTCCTGCATAACCGGCCATTTTCAATATCTGCATGATTCCTCCAGAATGTTATTGGTATGTGTTCAATAGGGCCTAGCCGTGTGTCCCGAAAGTGAGTGATTGGCTTGCTTGATCCGGCAAGAATTAATCGGGACACCAGGCTATGCTGGAGGGGCATGATACGGGAGGCAGGCTTGGCGCCGTTACGGAATAAGCCTTTAAAACGATGGGGAAAATTGCGGCAAATAAAGGTGAAAAATTCCTCTTTGGCAATTGACGCGAAAAAAGGGCTACCAATATATGGCGGGACAGTTTAATAAGGTTAAGCCTTGCTGCTTGTCCCGCCTTAAGTTGGTAGCCGAAAAAAACATTGGCAAGCATCTTCATGCCTTTCATGCTGTACCTCTGGGCATAAACGACGAAGAAAAGGAAATCCTCCCATAGTACAAGCCTCAAAAACACGGCATCATCAATGATTTATGCGAGAATCCAAAATGCTACAAAAAATCAATGTCTTGCTGGTTGATGACCATGCGGTGGTCAGGACCGGCTATAAAACTTATTTGTCCTTATCGGAAAATATCGGGCAGATTTACGAAGCCGACCGTGGCGAAACCGCCTGCCAGTTATACACCCAACATCAACCCGACTTGGTCGTGCTGGACTTGTCCATGCCCGGCATCGGCGGTTTTGAAACCATACGGAGGCTAATCAGCCGGGATCCCCACGCCAAAGTATTGGTGTTCAGCATCCACAATGAACTGGTCTACGTCACCCGAGCACTGAAAGCCGGAGCCAAAGGCTACATCACCAAAAACAGCGTCCCCGAAACCCTGGTCACAGCAGTAGGCAAAATCGCCCAAGGCGGCACCTTTGTTGACCCCGAACTCGCACAGCAATTGGCGATCACCATAACTTCGGGGCTGGACGATTCGGAAAGGATTAAATTGTTATCGCCACGCGAATTTGACGTGTTTTGCTTGCTGGCAAACGGCTATACCACGCATAAGGCGGCGGAGAAATTATGCTTAAGCTATAAGACCGTCTGCAACCACGGCACAGCGATTAAAGAGAAGTTGGGGGTGACGACCATTGCCGAGTTGACATTGCTGGCAACGCGCCAAGGCTTGATTGAAATGCAGGATGCCCAAAAGAGCGGATAATGAACCTGTTAGGTTTTTATACGGCTAGGGCGCGAGAAACCTGACAGGTTTTGCATGGGGAAAATGGCTATTTTTCCAGCTTTTTCTTAAGGCCATCCAAACCATTTTTAAAAAATGCATTCATGGCTTTTACTGCCGCTTCATCATTGAGGTTTTCCGGAGGCGTATTACCTGTATCGCCACGATAAAAACGGCTTTTCAACACCACGGTGCTATTGCCGGCATCGCTGCCTGAAGTCACTTGCAGGTTAATTGAATAAGAACTGGCAGGCAATGCCTGCACATTTTCGGTTTTCAGGCGATAAGCATATTCGTGGTCTTTGTCGCTATAAAAATCCAATTCCTCAACCAATTTCTCACCGTTTTGCAACGTGATGGTACGCATACCTCCCGACTCATGCTTTCCGTCACCCGTGCTTTGTTTGACATCAGGATGCCACTCGGCAATGCCATCGAATTGTTTGACCGTATCCCAAACCGTGGCGACGGTTGCATTAATGGTGACACTTTCCTTGGCTTTTTGCGGGGTCGGCCCGTGTGCCAAGGAGAGCACAGGCAAAATCAACAAACTGGAGAATGTAATAGCGGTAAGCTTCATAATCAATAATTCCTGAAAAAAAAAAGCAATATTATTGATAATTTGCCACAAAATAACTTGAGGGATATTCCTGCTGTTGACTGGAAAAATTCCTGTTTTAAACGCCGATGTAAAACCTACACAAGCACATGGGCTTTAAATCGCGCGCCCTCGAACTCATGCACAAACGGGAGAAAAGGCAAAAAAGAAGACACAGCGCTTAAGCACTTTACATTTCATGACGTGAAGCGAAAAAGGATTAGCGGTAATGAAAATATCAGGCCACAGAAGCGCTGAAATCATGGACATCTACGATGTAACAATTGACTTGTAGAAGTAGAGTATTTATTAACTATTTGATTGGGGTGAACGACGGGGCTCGAACCCGCGACAACAGGAATCACAATCCTGCACTCTACCAACTGAGCTACGCTCACCATAAATATTGAGTAGGGATATAAAAGAAATGGCGCGCTTGGCAGGACTCGAACCTGCGACCCCCAGCTTAGAAGGCTGGTGCTCTATCCGGTTGAGCTACAAGCGCAATGGTCGGGATGGAGGGATTCGAACCCCCGACATCCTGCTCCCAAAGCAGGCGCGCTACCAAACTGCGCTACATCCCGACGTCCTCCTTACCAATGGCTTGTATTTCTTACCACCTTTGAAGAGCTGACTATGATAACGATCAAATATGCAGTCGTCAATCACTTTTTAACGTTAATGTAAAAAAATAACCACTGGCTTATAGTTTGGCTTTAACCATTTGGTAGATTGCCTCTACTGCCGTATCAGCGCCATTTAATATAGCTTCCAATTCAGCTACTTTTGACTCGGCATAGACACCGTCTTTAAGGCAGTTAGTATTGATATGGACATTGAGCGCCGCACTTTTTAAGCCGCCGTAAGCCGCCATAGCCGCCACGCCGGCGTCACTGATCACGCCGAGATTGCCTTTTTCTGCGGCGCAACGGCTTAACTCAATCGCCTCTCTACAAGCGCCGGCGCACATCAACGGCACCTCGGTTACCTCTTTTAATATCGATTGAATGGTTTCGCTACGCGCCAGATATTCTTCATCGGATTCTTTAGGCAAACGATAAGCCGCCATTAATTTGTCAAAAGCATCAATATCGGCCTTGATCATACCCGTCAGCCTTGCACGCAACGCTTCCGATTTTTCCAGCAAGGCCTGCATGTCCGCCTCAACTTCTGCATACTGGGGTTTGCCGATAGTCAGGTTACACACCATGCTGACTAAAGCCGCCGCTTGCGCGCCCATCAGCGCGGCAGCGCTGCCGCCTCCCGGCGTGGCGGATTTACTGGCTAATTCATCAAGAAATTGTTGCAAGGGTTTGTCTTTTATTTCAGTCATAGCAGGTCGTTTGTTATTGTCTGGTTGAATCTATTCCAAGCCTGAAAGCAAAACAGCTATTCACGCCGCCAACGGGTCGTACCATCGGGCGCATCTTCGAGAATCACGCCCTGCTGTTTTAATTCATCGCGTATTTGATCGGCCAAAACCCAGTCTTTGGCTTTTTTAGCCTCTAAACGGGCTTGTATTTGTTGCTCAACATCAACATCTTGATATTCCCCCTTCAGGAAAATATCGGCATCGTTCTGTAAAATACCCAATAAATTACCTAAGTATCTCAGCGTAACTGATAATGCATCAATTCTTTGCAGGCAGGCTTCTTTCTTGGCGATATTCAGCTCTCTAGCCACGTCGAATAGTATTGATAACGCAACAGGCGTATTGAAATCATCGTTCATTGCCTGCTCAAAACGTTCAACAAATCCAGCATCCAGCGGCTCATCATTCGCATCAATGCCCCGCAACGCCGTATAAAGCCGGGTTAATGCCGCACCGGCATCATTAAGCTGCTCGTCGGAATAATTAAGCGGACTGCGGTAATGGCTGGATAAGATAAAAAAACGTATGATTTCAGGCTTATACTGCTTCAACACCTCGCGGACGGTAAAAAAATTGCCCAACGATTTGGACATTTTTTCTTCGTTGACGCGAACAAAACCATTATGCATCCACAGGTTGACAAATTTCTCGCCGGTCGCACCTTCCGATTGGGCAATTTCATTTTCATGATGCGGAAACTGCAAATCCATGCCGCCGCCATGTATATCGAAATGATTACCCAGGCAGCAGGTGGACATCGCCGAACACTCAATATGCCAGCCCGGACGGCCCGCCCCCCACGGTGACGCCCAGGCGGGTTCGTCAGCTTTAGCCATCTTCCACAACACAAAATCCATGGGATTCTGCTTGGCCCGGTCAACCTCCACCCGTTCACCGGCCTGTAAATCTTCGAGGTTTTTGCCCGATAATTGGCCGTAATCCTTAAATTTGCCGACCGAATAAAATACATCACCATTACTGCCGACGTAAGCCAAACCTTTAGCGATTAATGCCTCAATCATCGCAATGATCTCAGGAATCGACTGTGTCGCCCTAGGTTCAATATCGGGCGGCAATACCGACAATGCACGTTCGTCTTCGTGCATCGCGGTAATAAAGCGCGCGGTTAACTGGCCGAATTCCTCACCGTTTTCATGGGCGCGCTGGATGATTTTGTCGTCTATGTCGGTAATGTTACGCACATAAGTCAAGTCATAGCCTGCATAGCGGAAATACCGTGCAACGGTATCAAACACGACCATGACGCGCGCATGACCGATATGACAATAATCGTACACCGTCATACCGCAAACATACATGCCGACTTTCCCCGCTACGCGCGGCAGGAACAGTTCTTTTTTCCGGGTCAGGGTGTTATATATTTTCAACATACGATCGTCTTCAGGCCTGCCCGCAGCAAGGCCATTTAGCAAAAAAATGCGTACAATTTACCAAGCGCGTACTTCTCTTTCAAGATAAAAACGCATAGAATTCGGCTTTTGCATCAACCACAAGGAAAAACCATGCGTGTATCAATGCTTGCCCTGATGCTGTTTTTAACCACAACACTTTCTTTTGCAACGGAAAACAAAATGCCTGAATCATCAACAAAAGTTAAATTAACAACATCCCTAGGCGACATCGTCATTAAACTGAATCCTGAAAAAGCGCCGGTCTCATCGGCAAACTTTTTAACTTATGTTAACGAAGGCTTTTACAACGGTACGATTTTCCATCGCGTAATTCCCGGCTTTATGGCGCAAGGCGGCGGCTTCGACACCTCTTTTAACCAAAAAGCAGTCCATAGCCCTATCAAAAATGAAGCCGACAACGGCCTGCCTAACAGCCGAGGCACATTGGCAATGGCGCGCACTAACGTGCCCGATTCGGCAACTGCACAGTTTTTTATCAATTATAAAGATAACGGCTTCCTGAACTATACCAGCCCGACGCCTAACGGCTGGGGTTATGCTGTATTCGGCGAAGTTGTTGAAGGCATGGATGTCGTCGACGCGATGGCTAAACAAGCGACAGGAAACCGCGGCGGACACCAGGATGTACCCAAAACCGACATCATCATCGAAAAAGCGGAAGTCATCGAATAACATTCGAACTGTTCCAAGCTCTTTTCCGGGGTACATATATATTGCTGTACCCCATTCTTCCTTATTTTTAGGCGCTTTCCAAGAATGAATGTACCCAAATCGCGCAGGACTTTTGTTCATTTTCAAGGCGTAAAAATAGGCGCATAGCGAGCTATGAAACTATTTTTACAACGCAGAAAATGAACAAAAAGACCAGCGAGTTGGGTATATTCTTCGCCGGAAATCGCCTTAGGCTGATACGACTAACAGGAGCCTTCAGGTGGACAAAGACATCCTGTTCATTTCCGACTTGCATCTTTCGCTGGACAAACCTGAAATCACCAACCGCTTTCTCACCTTCCTGAAAACCCGCGCCCCTCAAGCTGCAGCGCTGTATATCCTGGGCGATCTTTTTGATGCCTGGGTAGGCGACGACGACCCCTGCCCACCTAACAATGCAATCCGCAAGCACCTGAAACACCTGACCGATTCCGGTACAGACGTTTACCTGCAACGAGGTAATCGCGATTTTTTATTAGGCCGGCGGTTTTGTGAAGAAACAGGCCTTACACTGCTCGGCGATTATGCCGTCATCGATTTGCATGGCATACCGACCTTACTGACACATGGTGACTTACTGTGTACCGATGACCTGCCTTACCAGGCGTTTCGCGCCAAATCGCGCACCCAGGCCTGGCAGGACAATGTGCTGTCCAAGCCTTTGCTGCTGCGTTTATTGGCCGCCCGTTGGTATCGTCTGCGCAGTTATTTTCATAAGCGCAGAAAAAGTTTAGCCATAATGGACGTTAACCAAGATACCGTCATTAGCGTCATGCGTGAACATGATTGCTTGCGCCTGATTCATGGTCATACGCACCGGCCTGCCGTGCACAACTTTGAAATAAACGCTAAGCCTGCGCAACGCTTTGTACTTGCCGCGTGGAGCAAAGATGCCGGCGACGCATTATGCTGGAAAAACCAGGACTATCACATCGAAGTTATTTAGGAAACAACAGGCTATACGCATAAGATTTGAAGAGACTCCTTCATGTCATGACACGCCCGCCATTAAAAGTTGACTTTTTAGCCAAAATCATTAAATCTAGGCACTTGGCGTGAAAAATTCCTGTGCACGAGGGGGATATAATCATTCAGCCAAAAACTAATATTAGTCTAAAAAACATGATCAGTATTTTGTTGTACAACAAAATATCAGGAGAAAAAAATTATGAAGAAGCCTTTAAAAAGTTGGCTGCTTGCTTCAAGTGTAGCTGCTTTACTAGCCGCACCAGCAATTTCAACTGCTAACAGCGGTGTTGAAAAACTGACTCAAAACCCAGCTAACTGGGCAACCTGGGGCGGTGACTATGCGGGTACCCGTTACAGCGAATTGAATGAAATCAACACTAGCAATGTAAAAAATCTGCAACCAGCCTGGTCTTTCTCTACAGGCGTATTGCGTGGCCACGAAGGCGGCCCACTGGTTGTCGACGATGTTCTTTATATCCACACGCCCTTTCCTAACACTGTTTACGCAATTGATCAAAAAACCCAGTCCGTCATCTGGGAATTTACCCCAACTCAAGATGCAGATGTCACTATTCCTGTAATGTGTTGCGACACGGTCAACCGTGGCTTGGCTTACGGCGACGGCAAAATTTTCCTGCAACAATCCAACACTGTCTTAACTGCTTTAGACGCCAAAACCGGCAAACGCGTATGGAGTGTACAAAACGGCGACCCAAAATTGGGTATGACCAACACCAACGCTCCCCTGGTTGTTAAAGACAAAGTCCTGACCGGTATTTCCGGCGGTGAATTCGGTGTGCGCGGCTTCCTGGCGGCCTACGACATCAGGACCGGCAAACTGGCATGGAAAGGTTACAGCATCGGTCCAGATAAAGACACTTTGATTGAACCTAAAAAAACCACTACCTGGGAAAACGGCAAAGTCACTCGAGTCGGCGCAAACTCAAGCACCAGCACTTGGGAAGGCGACCAGTGGAAAATCGGCGGCGGTACGACTTGGGGCTGGTACAGCTATGACCCCAAATTGAACCTGGTTTACTACGGTTCAGGCAACCCTTCTACCTGGAACCCTGTACAACGTCCCGGCGACAACAAATGGTCCATGTCCCTGTGGGCTCGCGATGCTGACACCGGCGCAGTAAAATGGGTTTACCAAATGACTCCACACGATGAGTGGGATTATGACGGCATCAACGAAACCGTCCTGGTTGACCAAGAAGTTAAAGGCAAAATGCATAAAACTATCGTGCATTTCGATCGTAACGGTTTCGGTTACACCTTAGATCGTGAAACAGGTGAGCTGCTGGTCGCTGAAAAATTCGACAAATCTGTCAACTGGGCAACTCATGTTGATATGAACACCGGTCGTCCACAAGTCGTATCCAAATACAGTACCGAACACAACGGTGAAGACGTTAATACCACAGGTGCGTGCCCTGCGGCCTTGGGTTCTAAAAACCAACAGCCGGTTTCTTACTCTCCACAAACCGGCCTGTTCTACATTTCAGGTAACCACCTGTGTATGGACTATGAACCCTTCGAAGTCTCTTACACAGCAGGCCAACCTTATGTAGGCGCCACATTGAGCATGATGCCGGCTGGTGCCGACGTATTGACCGGCAAACCGGACAATACAACGAACCTGGGCCAATTCACGGCTTATGACGCTAAAACCGGCAAAATCGCTTGGTCCAACAAAGAGCAATTCTCAGTATGGTCAGGCTCTGTTGCCACCGCCGGCGGTG
>Ga0172373_10002712_pt1 | contig 26749 bp, 30 predicted proteins | sample Lak10m_2_FD_114546 | JGI IMG/M metagenome (GOLD analysis project Ga0172373, IMG submission 114546) | Freshwater microbial communities from Kabuno Bay, South-Kivu, Congo - kab_092012_10m | ecosystem: Environmental > Aquatic > Freshwater > Lake | place: Democratic Republic of the Congo...
CGCAAAAAATATTACGAAAATCGCGACGACGCGATCGTGATGTGGTGCGCCGGGGTGCAGCAACAAGAATTCACCGACCGCCTTGGTTCAGCCCCAGCCGATCGCCCCCGTGGCGCGTGCGGTGGGCCAGCCGGTGGCCCTGCCTCAAGTGAATGAGGCCATCACCAGCGCCAAGCTCGACGACGCCGTGAAGGCCAAAGAGCACGAAGCCATTTTGTCGGCCATTCAAACCACCGTAAACCGGGTGGAAGCCGCGAAAAAATTGGGCATCAGCCCCCGGACCCTGCGATACAAGCTGGCCCAGTTGCGCGAGCGGGGCATGGGTCTGGCGTTTGCCGAGTGAATGCAAGGAGCGTGAATCATGATTGACAAAACCTCTGCAGCCAGCGTGGAAAGCATGTTGGCCACCATTCGTGCCTACCAGAACAAGGCCGCAGGCGGCGCCACGGCACCGACCCAAGCGCCCACGATGCCCGACTTCAATCGCATCGATGGCGGTCAGCCCAAGACGCAAGCCGCCACGTTTGGCGATGCGGTCAAAGACATGGTTGGCAAGGTCAACGACGCCCAAGTGCGCTCCGCCGACCTCATGAAAGCACACCAGCGGGGTGACGATGTCCCCCTGACCGATGTGGTGTTGGGCATGCAAAAAGCCTCGCTGGCTTTTGAAGCCACGCTCCAAGTGAGAAACAAGGTCCTCAAGGCGTATGAGGACATTCTGAACATGCCGGTGTAACCCCAGCCTGAATGGACCGAGAGAACAACATGACCACAGCTTCTACCCCAATGCCCCCTGCAGTCAGCATGGGCAACGCCAGCGACGATGGCGCTCGGAGTTCAAATGCCCGAGGTGTCGCCGATCGCGGCATGAGCGGCAAAGACTTGTCGGCGTCGGTGACGCGCCAAGCGATTGCCGACCCCATGGCCCTGATTCGCGACTTGGTGCGCCAGCCCACCGTCAAAAAGCTGTTGCCCCTGTTTGTGGTGCTGCTGGTGGTGGCCGCCTTTGGTTTGGCCTCCATGTCCATGGGCACCCCCAAGGCCTATCGCCCTTTGAGCCTGGTGCTCAATGAGGCCGACAAGAAAGTGGCCATGGACACCTTGAAGGAAGCTGGCATAGACGCCAAGCTGGACCAAAACAGCGGCGCCATCACCGTGCCCGAAGACAAGTTCCAAGACGCCCGCATGGCTGTGGCCGCCAAGGGTTTGCCGCGCACCGAGGTGAGTGGCATCGACACCCTCAAGGACATGCCCGCCATGACCACCAGCCAGTTCATGGAGCAGGTTCGCTACAACAACGCCATGGAGCAGGAGCTGGCCCGCACGATTTCTCAAATTGCAGGCATCAAGTCGGCGCGTGTGCATTTGGCCGCGCCCAAGCAAAGCGTGTTTGTGCGCGACCGTGTGCCCACCAAGGCTTCGGTGATCATCACCCGCGTGCCGGGCAAAACCGTGTCGGCCGCCAACGTGCAAGCCATCGTCCAGTTGGTGGCGTCCAGCGTGCCTTACCTGGCGCCCGAGAACGTGAGCGTGGTGGACAACTACGGCTCGCTCATGAACGAGATGCTGGCCCAAGGCCCCTTGGGCATGACCGGCGAGCAGCTGCTGCACAAGCAGCAAATGGAAGACTTGTATCGCACCCGTTTGATTCAGCTGTTGGCCCCCATCGTGGGCGCCGACAACGTGACCGCCCAGGTGAGCTTGACGCTGGACTTTGACCAGCGTGAAGTCACCCGGGAAGATTTCGACGACAAGAGCATGGGCCCCAAGACCCGTTCCGAGATGTATGTGGAAGACAAAACCATGCTCAAGGACGCCATTGGCATCCCCGGCTCGCTGAGCAATGCGCCGCCCAACCCCCCGGTGAACCCGGAGGCCACCTCCAACACCAACCCCGACATTGGCAAAGGCATTTCCGAGCGTGGCACCCAGGTGATGGCGCGCAGCACGAAAAACTATGAAATCGACCGTCAGGTTCGCCATGTCAAATCCGCCATGGGCACGGTGCAGCGCATTGGTGTGGGCGTGCTCATCAACGAGCGCCCCTTGCCCGCTGGCGCCAAGCCGGAAGCAGCGGCCGAGGGCGGCGTGCCCAAGACCACCATTCCCTACACCCAGGAGGAGCTCGACCGCTTGAACCAATTGGTGCGGGGTGCTGTGGGCTTTGACGAAAAACGTGGCGATGTGGTGACCGTGGTCTCCACCCGCTTCGAGCCCACCGGCGACGGCCCCTTGCCCTGGTGGAAAGACGAGAAAGTGGCTAATCTGGCCAACAGTGGTGCGATTGCCCTGTTGTTTGTGTTGTTCATGGCCTTTGTGGTGAGACCCATGGTGAAAAAACTGACGAAACCCGACTACGACCCTGTGGCGATTGCCGCCGCCGCCGCCGATGCGGCCGCTCGAGAAGCCGCTGCGGCCGAGCGCCTGAAGTCCGAGCGCATTGCAGCTGCGGTGGCCGAAGCCGCCGCCGCCGCCGCCGCCGAGCGGGCTCGCATTGAAGAAGAAGAGCGCAAAGCCAAGGAAGACCTGGAGCGCGCCAAAGCCGAAGCCGAAGCTGCAGCTGCTGCCCGTGCAGCCGCCGAAGCCGAAGCCGCTGCCCGTGCTGCGGCCCAAGCCGAAGCCGAGCGACTGGCCGCCGAGGCCGCTGCCGCCGAGGCCGCAGCCCAAGGCGCCCTGGCCGAAGCCGGTGCAACCGAAGAGATGGAATTGCAAGAGGGCGAGTCCTTGGAAGAACTCAAGGCCCGCATGACCAGCATGAAGCCGAAAAAGCAGAGCATCCCTGCCGACTTGCTGAGCAGCGCCAACTCTTACGACGACAAAGTGGCCCTGATCCGCATGATTGTTTCGGACAATTCCACCCGCGTGGCTTCTGTGCTGCGTCACATGATTCAACCGGGTTGATGAGACCCAAGAGAGACTCTTATGGCAGACGACAACAACACCGAATGGACTCCGGAGCTGCGGGCCGAAATGGCCACCATGACCTCCACCCACCGCGCCGCCGTGCTCATGCTGCTGCTCGGTGAAGAGCAGGCTGCTGAGATCATCAAATACCTGGACCCAAAAGAGGTTCAGTCGCTGGGCGCGGCCATGGTGGAAGTGGCCGACTTGTCCCAAGCCGCGGTGAACGTGGTGCTCGACGAGTTCGTGGAGCTGCTGAAAAAGCAAACCAGTGTGAACCTGGGCAACAACGATTACATCGAGAAAGTGATGCGTCGCGCATTGGGCGATGACAAGGCCAACTCGGTGCTCAACCGCATCATGCCGCGTATGGGCACCAAAGGCCTGGACATCCTCAGCTGGATGGACGCCCGCTCCATTGCCGACATGATTCGTGCTGAGCACCCACAGGTGATCGCCATCATCTTGTCCCTGCTCGAAAGCCAGGTGGCTGCCGATGTGCTGATTTACTTGCCCAGCGAAATCCGCCCCGAGGTGATTCAGCGCGTGGCCAGCTTGGACACGGTGCAACCGTCGGCCATGGCCGAACTCGAGGCCATCATGAAGATGCAGTTCTCCAAGAACTCCTCGGCCAAGTCGTCGAGCTTTGGCGGCATCAAGGCCGCAGCCGACATCATGAACATGACCAAAACCGAGTTGGAAAACGCGATCATGACGGGCTTGGAAAACGTGGACCCCGACCTGATGATGAAGATTCAGGACAACATGTTCACCTTCGAAAACCTGGTGGCCGTGGACAACAAAGGCATTCAGGTGCTCATGCGCAATGTGGAGCCCGAGTTGCTGATGAAGGCCTTGAAGGCCGCCAGCGACGAGGTGCAAGCCCGATTCCTGGACAACATGTCCGAGCGTGCGCGCGGCATGTTCCGCGACGACATGGAAGCCTTGCCGCCTTTGCGCATGGCCGACGTGGAAGACGCGCAAAAACAAATCATGCGCAAGGCGCGCAAGCTGTCCGATTCCGGCGAGCTGATGTTGGGTGGAGCCGACTTTGTTTAATCATGAATCTCAGTTTCAGGCCCCCCAGCGCCTGTCGGCCTGGGATGCTTTTCCTACGCCGTCGTCTGCATTCGCCAGCGAAGCCTGGGAGCAAGCGCCGCGCATGGACCCCCGTGACCTGGGGTTCCGGCAGCAGGACCTGGACGAGGACAACCGGGTGCACGACAGTGACGAGGGCTTTGAGCCCCACACCTACGTGGACTTGGGCAAATTGGACTTTGCCCAAACCGTTCACACCCCCTGGAATGCCCATCCTGCAACCCCGCCAGTGCAGGCCGCGGCCGAACACGCATCTCAGCCTGAGGATCATGTGGCGTCCGGTGAGGAAGCACCCATCGCTGAGTTGACCTCAACCGATGCGGTCGATGTTGACTTCGACGCTGCAACGGATGCGAGCCTCGACGCCGAGGCCACCGACACGCCCGACCCTGCCACCGAGGCCGGCCCAGCCGACCCGGTGAATGAACAAGCTTGGCTGGAGCGACTCGAACGCGAAGTTCAAGCGGCCCGCGAACAAGCCGCTGAACAAGCCAGAGCCGAAGGCCATGAGGCCGGGCTGGCTGCCGGCAGCCAAGCGGCCTGGGACGAAGCCTTCGCCCAAGGGCGCGAAGCGGGCCTCACAGAAGGTCGCGAACTCGGTCATCAAGCCGGTTGGACCGAAGGCCATGCCCAAGGTGCGACCGAGGCCCGTGAACAAGCCCAACAGGCTTTCGATGCGCAATTGGCGCAAGCCTGCGAGCAGGCCGTGGCCCAAGCCTTGAACGAACAATCCCAAAGCCTCACGGCTCAGGCCGCCGAGCGCGATGCGGAAATTCGCGCCCTCATGACGCAAGTGGGCGAGCAGTTGGCCCAAGCCTTGGAGGACACCACCGCCTGGTCGCAAGCCCTCAAGCGCTTGGCCGTGCACGTGGCCGAACAACTGGTGTTGGCCGAGTTGTCGGTGTCGCCGCAAGCCATTCAGCGCCTGATTGAGCGCTGCATGGGCGAACTCGATTTGCCCCACGCCGGTTTGGTGACGGTGAGCTTGAGCCCGCACGACCACGACTTGATCAAGTCGCAACCCGACTTGAGCTGGACTGGCATTGACATCTTGCCGGACCCGCAGCTGAGCCCTGGCAGTGTGAAAGTGAGCTGCAAGGACACGCGCGTGAGCGACTTGATCGAGCACCGCTTGGAGCCCATGGCCCGCCAGCTGTTGGTGGCTGTGGATGAATGGCAATCGCAATCGGCGTTCAAGCCCAATGCCTTGGGCGGTCGTCTGTCGTCTTCGCCCTTGAGTGTGAGTTCCCGAGTCATCGATGCCTCAGATGGGGGAGTGGATCATGGTTGAGTGGGTCAATGTGCTGTTGCGCACCCTGATGTGTGCCTTCTTTATTTTTTGGGTGATTCGCCCCATGTTGATGAACATGGTGCGCAAAGACCTGGACTTGACCGAAATCGAGGAAGTCGCGAACACGGCCACGCAAATTGCGTTTGAAGCCCGCCAGCAAGACGACACCTTGTCGGTCTACAACGACGCCATGCTGGCCATGCATTTGCTGGAGAACCCCAACATGGCCTTGCCGGGCGACGCCAGCTTGGAGCAAGCCCATGCCGAAGAGCAGGCCCTGATCGAGGCCCAAGAGGCCAAGCGACTGGCCGACGAGCAAGCGGCGGCTGCGGCGCAAGCCGAAGCCCAGGCCCAAGCCGAAGCGCAAGCCCAGGCCGAAGCCGAGGCGCAAGCCCAGGCCGAAGCCGAAGCGCTGGCTCAAGCGGCCCAAGCCCCAGGCGCAGTGGCCGAAGGGGTTGACCCCACGGCGTTGGCGGTGGGGGACAGTGCGGCGGTCGACCCCGCCAGTGGCACCGTGGCGTTGGCGGCTGACGCTGATGACGAAGATGCGGGTGAGTCGCTGGAAGAAATGAAAAAGCGCATTCAAGCGGAACAGAAAAAAGCCAAGCCCAAGATTCCAACGGAGTTGCTGACCAACGCCAACAGCTACGAAGACAAACTGGTGGTCGTTCAGATGATCACCGATCAAGACCAAAACCGGGTGGCCATGGCCATTCGCAACATGATTCGCGGAGACGCGAGGTAAGCCATGCTGGACTTTGATGCCGACGTCGATGCTTGCTTGCCCCGGCTTCACGCGGGTCGGCCTCAGCGCCATGGCACCTTGATTCGTTTGGTGGGCCTGACCCTGGAAACCCGCGGCATCATGGCGCCGTTGGGCGCCTTGTGTGAGGTGATGGGGCGTCAAGGCCACCGGGTGGAAGCCGAAGTGGTGGGCTTTAACGACAGCGTGCTCTACCTCATGCCCATGACCGAGCCCGTGGGCGTGGGTCCGGGCGACGAGGTCCGTGTGATCAGCCACACCCCAGAGGTGATGGTGGGCGATGCCCTGTTGGGCCGCGTGATCGATGGCCGGGGGCAAGCCCTCGATGGCCTGCCGCAACCCTTGTGCGACGAGCGCCTGAATTTGCTGGGCCGACCGCTCAACCCCATGGAGCGAGGCCCGATCCACGAAGTGCTGGATGTGGGCATCAAGGCCATCAATGGCGCGCTCACCTTGGGGCGTGGCCAGCGCATTGGTTTGGTGGCCGGTTCAGGCGTGGGCAAGAGCGTGCTCTTGGGCATGTTGACCAAATTCACCAAAGCCGATGTGGTGGTGATTGGCCTGATTGGTGAACGCGGCCGCGAAGTGCAAGCCTTCATTCAGGAAACCCTGGGCGAAGCGGGCTTGCGCAAGTCGGTGGTGGTGGCCGCACCCGCGAACGTCTCGCCGGTGTTGCGCCTCAAAGCCACCCAGATGACCCATGTGATTGCGGAATACTTTCGCGACCAAGGCAAGAACGTGCTCATGCTGTGCGACAGCCTCACGCGCGTGGCGCACGCGCAGCGCGAGATTGGCCTGGCGATTGGGGAGCCACCCACCGCCAAGGGTTATCCGCCGTCGGTGTTCGCTTTGCTGCCCAACTTGATTGAGCGCGGTGGGGTGGGGCGGCACGGCCACGGTTCCATCACGGCCATCTACACCATTCTTGCGGAAGGTGACGATGCGTCTGACCCCATCGTGGACATTGCCCGAGCCTCACTGGATGGTCAGGTGATGCTCTCGCGCAAGCTGGCCGACATGGCGCATTACCCCGCCATTGACCTCAACGGCTCGATTTCACGGCTGGCGCAAAACCTGCTCAAGCCCGATGACTTTCGCTTGGCCAATCAGGTGCGGCGCTTGTGGTCGACCTATCAACAAAACGCCGACTTGATTCAGGTGGGCGCTTACGAGTCGGGCACCAACCCGGAGTTGGACATGGCCATGCGGCTCATGCCCGGCATTCTGCATTTCTTGCGCCAGGACATGAACACCCCGCATGACCTGGACGCCACCTGGGACCAATTGAGGCAACTGCTGGGAGGTTCATGATGGTCATTGCACGCAAATGCTGGGATGTCCTGGCCAAGAAAACCGAAGAGACGCTGACGGCCCAACAAGTGGCCCTGAATGCCGTGAAGTCGCGCCATCAGCAACTGCTGCAAGACCAGCAGAACCTGATTCGCATGATGGAGCAATACCAAGTGCAAGCGCAGGAGCAGTTGCGTCAGCTGCGCAGTGTGTCCGACGCGGCCAACTTCAGCTCGTTTTTGAATCAGCTGCAAACCTTGCTCAACAAGGTGCAGGCCGACTTGCAGGCCGAGGAGCTCAATGTGAAACGCGCCAAAGCCAAGTTGGATGTGGCGCATCAGGAGCACCAAAAAATGACGGCCTTGCAAGAGCAAGACCGCAACAAGGTGCAGGCCTGGAAGGACAAGGTTGAGCAAAAAGAAATGGACCGCCTGGGGCTGACCCTGCACCAGCTCAGGCGTTGACCCAGCCCATCTCCAGCCAATGCCAGTGGCTGGAAGAAAAGGCCCACGGCATCCAGTAGCGCCGCGTGTTCAAGGGCAGCATGTCCAGACAGCCGTGGTCTTGCCACACCCCCACCGCACCCACTTGCGCCAACAGGCGCTGAATTTCTTCGTCGGTCTTGGCCTTGGTGCCATCGGCCAAAGCCACTTGCCGGCCTTGGTCGTTCAAGTGCACCCAACGCGCAGGCACGTGTTGGATGTTGGGGGGCGATTGCACCGTGCCCGATAACCAGTCGTGCACGCTGCCCCAGTGGCGGTAGCGCAGGGCGGCTTTCACTTCGGCGAGTTGTTGGGCCAGGCGCTTTTCATCGCGCTCGATGTAGCGCAATTGGCCCAGCACGTTGTCAAACCAGACGGCCGCCTGAGGATGCTCACCCAGCAGGCGTGGCAAGTGGGTGATGGCGTCTTCGCGGTAATGAATAACTTGGGTGCCAATCGCCTTGAGGGCTTTGCTGTGTCGGAAGTCAAACAGCGGAGCAGCAAACACATCCAAGTCGTAGGCGTGAATGATGCGAAACCGGGCCAGCCAGGCTGTGGGCAACATCCAGCCCGCGCTGGGGCCAATGAGGAGCAACTCCACCGATGGTGGACGCCACAAGCTGAGCGCATTCGCAATGGCTTGCGCCGTCGGGCGCCAAGCCCGACGCGAACGCAAGGCCCGCAGGTGCCAATTCAACCCACCGGTGCCCGAAACATTGAGCGCGTGGCGCAGCCCCGTGCGTTCAGCCTTCATCTTTCGGCTTGCAAACCTGACTGAAGATGGCCCCCAGCGGGGTGCTGGGCGCAATGGGTTGCCAATCGGAAAAGATGCCTTCGCTGCTGATCACCTGGCCGCCCAACATGCCTTGCGTGTGATACGAGATGGAGCGCGGACGGGCCATGTGACGGGCGCAATCGATTTCCATCATGGCGCGCGTGGACATGAACTTCATGTTGGCGCGGTTGTATTGCGGCTTGCGGTAGTCGAGCATGGTCCAGACCTTGCGGATCTGGCCAGAGGTTTGCACACTGCCGGTGTCAAAATAGGAGGCGGCGTCGCCGTAGACCCCCAACGGGAACCAGCTGGCAGACCAAGCGGGCAGGCCCATTCCCAAGAGTGTGGCCGAGCAAACCAGGGTTCGCAGCGGACTGAAAAAAAAGCGTAGGCGTTGCATTCAATCACTATAGCGCGTAGATAATGGGCCACCCATGCAGAACTGGTCGCAATACGCATTAAGTATTCTTGTTGTGCTGCTGTCCCTTGGGGCCGTCCTTTGGTGGATGCGTCGCACTGGCCTGAGGCGCAATTTCACGGGGTTGGGTCAGCGCATCCAAATCCGGGAATCCCTGTCCCTGGGCATTCGCCACAAGTTGGTGTTGGTGCAGGTGGACGACCAAAACCTGCTCCTGAATGTCTCCCCCAATGAGGTCAAGACCTTGCATGCTTGGTCTGATGTCGACCCCGCCAAACACCATGACCCATCGACCCTTGCTCCTTAAAGGCCTGTTGGCCCTGACCCTCATGGGCGTGTTGCTCCTGTTGCCCGAATGGGCCCAAGCGCAAGGCCTGCCCATGGTCACCGTGACCAACAACAAAGGTTTGCAGCAATACAGCCTGAACCTGCAGCTGCTGGGCCTGATGACGGTGCTGACCTTGTTGCCGTCCATCGTGCTGATGATGACCTCGTTTGTGCGCATCATCGTGGTGTTGTCCATCTTGCGGCAGGCCTTGGGCACGGCCCAGACACCGCCCAACACCGTGTTGGTCGGTCTGGCCTTGTTCCTGACTTTTTTCATCATGTCGCCGGTCTTTGAGGACGTTTACCAAAACGCCGTGGCCCCCTACATGAACAACCAATTGCCATTCCCCGAGGCCTTGGCCAAAGCCGAAGCGCCCATTCGTGCGTTCATGTTGGCGCAAACCAGAGAAGATGACATCCAGTTGTTCTCGCAAATTGCCAAGGCCAAAGACATTGCGGGCCCCGAAGACGTGCCCTTCACCACCTTGGTTCCGGCGTTTGTCACCAGCGAACTCAAGAGCGCCTTCACCATTGGCTTCATGCTCTACATCCCCTTTGTGGTGATCGACATGGTGGTGGCCAGCGTGTTGATGTCCATGGGCATGATGATGCTCTCGCCCATGATCATCTCCATGCCATTCAAACTGATGTTGTTTGTGCTGGTCGATGGCTGGGGGCTCATCATGGGCTCTTTGGCCTCCAGTTTTGCCTTGAATTAAGGAGCGCACATGGACACGGCCATGGTGGTGGATCTGGGGCGGCAGGCCCTGTGGATGACGATGTTGCTGGCAGGCCCTTTGCTCCTGGTTGCTTTGCTGGTGGGTTTGATCATTGGTATTTTTCAGGCCGCCACATCCATCAACGAACAAACCCTGACCTTCATTCCCAAGTTCGTGGCCATGGGGCTCACCCTGGCGATGCTGGGGCACTGGATGATCAACCACTTGGTGGACTACACCCGCGTGTTGTTCGGCCGCATTCCCTCGTTGTTTGGATGAGTGAGGCGAAGGCATGAACCTCGACATGCTCGACATCCTCAACTCGTTTTATGCGATGTTGTGGCCCCTGTTGCGCATTTCGGCCTTCTTGTTGTTCACCTCCATTTATTCCATTCGCGCGGTCAACGTTCGCATTCGGATTTCGATGGCCGTGGTGCTCACGGTGTTCATTGGCATGCAAATGCCTTTTGAGGCGCGCAACCCCTTCACCTTGGACGGCTTGGTGGTGGTGTTCAACGAGCTGTTCATCGGCTTTGCCATGGGCATGATGATGCAGTTGGTCACTGCGTCGGTGGTGCTGGCCGGGCAAAGCATCTCGGCCTCCATGGGCCTGACCATGGCCAACCTCATCGACCCCAACCTGGGCAACGTGCCCACGATTTCCCAATTCCTCACCTTGCTCACCACGTTGATTTTTGTGGCCACCGGGGGCCACTTGATCGTCTTCGGGGTGTTGCTGGAGTCGTTTCAGTTGTTGCCCATTGGTGGCACGCTGTTCACGCAGGTGTTTTTCGGCAAGCTCATTCAGTGGAGTTCGCTGATGTTTGGCTCGGCGGTGCTGATTGCCTTGCCCATCATGGTGACGCTGATGTTTGTGAACATTGGCTTGGGCTTCATGACCCGTGCCGCACCGAGCTTGAACATTTTTTCGGTGGGCTTCCCGGCCATGATCCTCATTGGTTTTGTGGTGCTGTGGATGGCCATCCCCACCATCGCCGGGCGCATCGCCGGTTTGTGGGTGGCGGCCTTCAGCGCCATGCGTGACATCCTGATTGCCAAAGGGGGGTGATGACCAATGGCCACGGATTCCCAAGAAAAAACCGAAGAACCCACAGCGCGGCGCCTGAACAAGGCGCGTGAAGAGGGGCAGGTGGCCCGCTCGGTCGATTTGTCGACGGCCATCTTGTTGTTCACCGCCACGGTGTTTTTCACCTTCGCTGGCCAGTGGATGTTTGGTCGCATCAGCCAGATGTTTGTCTCGCAACTGGCGTTCGACCGCAAAATTCTCGACAAATCCGAATTGCTGCCCACGCACTTTGGTCAGGCCATGCTGGATGCGTTTTGGTTGGTGTTGCCCTTCATGGCTTTGCTCTATGTGCTGGCCTTGTTGGCTCCCGGCCTGGCGGGGGGCTACATCTTTTCTCCCAAACTCATGTTGCCCAAGTGGAACAAGCTCGACCCCATCAAAGGCTTGGGGCGAATGTTTGGCCTGCGCGCGCTCATTGAGCTCACCAAGTCCTTGCTGAAGTTCTTGCTCATTGCCGCCATTTTGTGGTTCACGGTGAACGCCAACATCGAAGACTTGGTGACCCTCAATCGCATGGACTTGAACACCGGCATCAAGCATGCCGGGCAAATCATCATCGACGCCTGTTTTTGGATGAGCATGGGCTTGGTGCTCATTGCACTGGCCGATGTCCCGCTGCAGAAATACCAAGTCAACAAGCAGTTGAAGATGTCGATTCAGGAAATCAAAGACGAAATGAAAGACGCCGAAGGTCGGCCAGAGGTTCGCCAGCAGATTCGACGCCGTCAGCGGGAGATGGCCAACAACCGCATGATGAGCAACGTGAAGGATGCGGATGTGGTCATCACCAACCCGTCACACTTTGCCGTGGCTCTGGTCTACGACCCCACCGGGGATGGCGCACCCACATTGGTGGCCAAAGGCACCGACGACCTGGCGCGTCGCATTCGGGAAGAAGCCGATGCCCATCAGGTGCACATCTTTGAGGCCCCCGAGCTGGCCCGTGCCTTGTATTTCACGACCCAGCTGGATCAATCCATACCCGAGGCGCTCTACCATGCGGTGGCGCAAGTGATCGCCTATGTGTTCAACCTCAACCAGTCGTATGCGGGGGCCAGGGGCCTGACCAAGCCCAAGCCGGTTGTCCCCGACAATATGCGCTTCGATGAAAACGGTTTTCTCTTCACCTGAAGCCTAAGCGGATGGATGGCCCATGAACGATTTTTACCAAAGCCCGGCCGACAAGATGCGCTTGGACATCTTGCTCAACTCCTTGTTGGAAGGTCGCCTGAACCTCGCCATCTTGGGTCACGACGAATTGGCCTTGGCGCATTACGCGCGCCAAATTCAGGAGCATCTGAAATCCAATGGCCAAAAAGTGGAGCTTTGGTCATCGGTGGACTCCGAGGGTTTGGTCGAGCGTTTCAACCAGATTTTGTCTGAGCTCACCCTCACCCAAGCCCAAGACAAGCAGCAGTCGCCGGCCGATCGTCTCTACCTCATCTTTCCCGACACCCAGGCCATTCAAGACTTCGAACTCCAATTGTTGGCCCGTCTGGTCAATGGCTTTCCAGCCAGCAACATCAACGTGATCTTGCTCATCAATCGCTTGGAGCCCTACGAGAAAAAGCTTCAAGCCTTTGGCAAGAATTTGCTGCAATGGGTGCTGGAGTCTGAGCACCCCATTCCCGAGCGCCCGCGCAGCATTGAAGTCAAGGACGATGTGCCCGTCGAATCCCCCGAGCCCGCCCTGGCCCCAGACCTCACCCAATTGGGGGCCCCCGTCGAGTCGCCGCTTGACGTTGGGTCATCGACGACCGCCAGCGATGCCCCAGCCGTGGCCCAAGCGGGCCGAGGCAAAGGCCTGAAGTTGCTGCTGTTGGCGCTGGTGATCAGTGCGGTGGCGTTTGCCGGGCTGCAGTGGTCGGGCGGGGCGCGTTCACCAGCGCCCGCCGCCACGCCTGCGGCGTCGGCGCCCAGCCCCTCAGCCCCAACGGGAGGTGGGGCCAGCTCCACCGAACCGGCGGTGCCAGCCAAAGAGTCGTTGACGGATGGCAAAGAGGAGTTGGTGCCCCCAACAACGCCTGCACCGGCTCAGCCAGCAGCCGAACCCAAAGCGGCCGAGCCCAAGCCAGCGGATGAACCCAAACCCGCGGTTGAACCCAAAGCAGCCGAACCGAAACCAGCGGCTGCGCCCAAAGTCGTCGAGCCCAAACCCGCAGCTGAGCCCAAACCCGCCCCTGCTGCCGCCAAGCCGGAGCGCCCACAGGACGCCCGTGCCCAAGCGGATCGCGAGTGGGTCTTGCAACTCAAGCCGGGGCAGTGGGTCTTGCAACTCAGTGCCATGAACAGCGCACAAGAGGCCACGGCTTTTGCGGCGGCGTTCAAGCCCAATGCGGGTTTGCACGTGCTCAAGGCCCCTCGGGACAACGGTGGCGCTTATTACATTGTGGTGCGCGGCCCCTTGCCATCGCGAGCTGCGGCCGAGACGCTCATGAAATCCAATCCGGCATTTGAAAAAGCCTGGCTCAGAAGCGCAAAATCGATGCGCAATCAATTTGATAAACCTTGAGACTTGAGTTTTCTGGCCAAAGGTCGAGTCCAAAGTTTGGAGGATCAGATGATGGATGACACCCAGAACGGGGACCTTCCCAAGCAACACGCAGCCGAGCCCGTGACCCAAGTGCTGTCGGCCGACGGCATGGACGAGGGCCAGGTGGACGCGAGCCCTGAGTTGGTGGCCACGCCAGCGCCCTTGGCCGAGCCTGCGCCTGCCCCGGTTGCCGAATCCACCTCGGAAACCGCTGAGTCGGGGCCAGATGGCCTTGTAGCGTCCGATGCCGATGAGGCGGTGATGCCCCTCAGCGGCGAATCGCCTGAAACCCCTGAAGCCCTAACCCCCCCCGAATTGCCCGCTGAAGTCACGGATTCAGCGCCCGAGACTCAAGAAACGGTCGTTTTTTCCGATCAATGGGAAGCTGACTTTGCGCCACGCATCAAGGGCTTGCACGAGCATGTCGCTGAAGTGCACCAGAAGCTGGACAAGCTCAGCTCACATTAGGAATTCACATGGCAGACGAGAACGAAAAAAGCGAACCCACCGCTGAGGGTTTTGAGCCTGCGCCCGAGCCGCGTGCCCTGAGCGAGGCCGAGATTCGCGAGGCCTCTGAACAGGCCGCCGATGGCATCGCCCAGCTGGGGGGTGCAGACGCTTCGTCGTCTGAGGTTTCACGCCAACTTGAAGAGCTCACCAATGTGGTGTTGAGCTCGGCTGAGGTGTCCACCCGTTCGGCTTCGGTGGCTGCTGATGTCAGCGGTGACATGAAACAGGTCACCGAACGCATTGCCGACGACCACAAGCGCACCGTTTTCCATTCCCGCACCCTGATGATTGCCATGCTGGTGTTCGTGGTGCTGGCCGTGGGCAGTTTGTTTGCCGTCTCGGTTCGCCTGCTCTCGAATGTGCGCCAACTCGACGCGCTGACCTTGCAAGTGGGCAAGCGCGTGGTGGAGCTGGACGAAACCATCGGGGCCTTCGGCAAGGCCAGCCGCAGCTTGTTTGAGTTGTCGGCCAAGGTCGAGACCTTCCACGACCAGCAAGCCGCCATGACCCCCCGCTTTGACGCGATCGAGCGCACGATGTCGGTGTTGACGGACAAGGTGAACGAGGTGAACCTGTATCGCCCGCGCCCCTTGGACGACAAATTCCAGGCCATTCAAAAGCAAGTGGAAGCGGTGAATGCGCAAGTCATGGGTTTGGAAAAGCAATTGGCCAACACCAAGCCGCCTGCCGATGAATACGGCGCCAAGACCCTGGCTGAATTGCAAGCCTTGAACAAGTCCTTGGTCAATGCCATGACCAAGTTGCAAAAAGACGTGGATGAGCTCAAGGCACGCCCGGTCTACAAGCCGGTGACGAGTGCGCCCAAGCCCCAACCGCAACCCAAGCCTCAGCCCAAACCGCAACCCAAGCCCGTGGCCAAACCCAAGCCGGAGCCGGCCGCCAAGGCCGAGCCCGTGCCGGCCCTGCCGCCGCGTGCGCCGACCGAGGATGTGGTGGTTTACCCCCGACCCAGTCGCTGATCAGTTCAGGGCCACGCGCGCAAACGACGTGGCACTGGCTTGTGGCCAGTAGGTTTTGAACGGTTCTGGCCAGTCGCTCATCTGGGCTTCGGACAACAAGGCGCCGGCAGGCAAAGCCGGGTAAAGCGTAGCCAGCGAGCGAACCTCGGTTTGGCTGATGCGCTTGAAGATCATGCCGGGGTGCAAGTCATTGGGCGACTGCACGCCCGCCGATTGCAAAAACTCTTGCAAGGCTTCCAGTGTGTGGTGATGGAAATTTTTCACCCGCACCGATTTATCAGTGACCACCAGCGCCGCTTGGCGAATCGGGTCCTGGGTGGTCACACCGGTAGGGCAATGCCCGGTGTGGCAGGTTTGGGCTTGAATGCAACCCACGGCGAACATGAAGCCCCGCGCACTGTTGCACCAATCGGCGCCCAGCGCCAGGGCCCGCGCCATGTCGAACGCGCTCACGATCTTGCCGCTGGCGCCCAAGCGAATGTGATCTCGCAATCCCAAGCCCACCAAGGTGTTGTGAACCAAGCGCAGGCCTTCGCGCAAAGGCATGCCCAAGTGGTCGCTGAACTCCAGCGGGGCTGCACCCGTGCCACCTTCGGCGCCATCGACCACGATGAAGTCGGGAAACACTTGGCGCTCGTGCATGGCCTTGGCAATGGCGAACCACTCCCACACATGGCCCACGCAGAACTTGAAGCCCACCGGTTTGCCCCCGCTCAAGCTGCGCAACTCAACAATGAAGTCCAGCAATTCGTTGGGCGTGGCAAACGCCGAGTGTGCAGCGGGCGAGATGCAGTCTTCGCCTAGGGGCACGCCACGAGCCTCGGCGATTTCTTTGGTCACTTTGGGGCCAGGCAATACCCCGCCATGGCCGGGCTTGGCACCTTGACTGAGCTTGATTTCAATCATGCGCACAGAAGGCAGCTGGGCGTTGGTCTTGAACTTTTCGGGGTCAAAGCGCCCCTCAGGGGTTCGGCAACCAAAGTAGCCCGAGCCAATTTCCCAGATCAGGTCACCGCCATGCGTGAGGTGATGGCGCGAAATGGAGCCTTCGCCCGTGTCGTGGGCAAAGCCGCCCATCTTGGCGCCCAGGTTCATCGACAACACGGCGTTGGCGCTCAGGGCACCAAAGCTCATGGCCGAAATGTTGTAGAGGCTGATGTCGTAGGGCTGGGTGCAATCGGCACCACCCACCTTGACGCGGAAGTCGTGCCCCTCGATGTGGGTGGGTGACATCGAATGGGTGATCCACTCGTAGCCCACTGCTTGCACATCCAACTGGGTGCCCAAGGGGCGTTTGTCGGATTGACCTTTGGCGCGGGCATACACCAGCGAACGTTGCGCGCGAGAAAAGGGTGCGGCTTCGGTTTCGGATTCGATGAAATATTGGCGGATTTCAGGCCGGATGAATTCCAGCAAAAAACGCAGGTGCCCCAAGATGGGGTAGTTACGCAAAATGGCGTGGTGCTTTTGTTGCAGGTCGTGCACGCCCACAGCCGTGAGGGCACCAAAGACAAGGAACAGCAGCAACCATTGGCCCGAGGCGACGAACACCAAGGCGCTAAGCAAAGTGCCAGCCAGGGCAATGTAGAAGGTGGTGTAACGGAGGGCGAAATTGCGGTTCAAAGCAGGCAGCACGAGGAGACTCCTTCAAGTTAAAACCGCAGCGTTTCACTCCTCGTCGAGCGGGCTGCGCAGGTGAGAGCTCAGGCGGTGTCGGGCCAAGTGTGACACTTCGGCCCGGAGTTTGGCCTGGACCAGCTGATGTTCGGCCACCCGTTGCAGGTTGTCCAGATCTTTCAGAATGGTTTGGCGCAAATCGTCCAACTCGGCATCCAAGTCTTGCAACTGTTGCTTGATTTGCCGGCGCTGGCTCATGCCTTCCGACAACAAGTTCACGCGCTGAGCGATGAACTTCCAGTGGTTGGCCACCTCGTCCGATTGCGGGTCGTGCAACTGGTCAAACAGTTCTTCCAGCAACGGGTCTTGGCTCACAAAGCCTTCGGCGTTGGGCGAGACCTGATGAAAATCGTGGGCCTCGCTCATGCGCGGCGAGAGGGGCGCCACCGGCTGGGGCTCGACATCAGCTTCAGCCTGCGCTTGAGGATCCACGCGTGCCCAGCCCTCGTCGGGGTCGTAGTGCATCAATCCCTTGTATGCCAGTATGGGTTCACGCATGGTGGGCCTCCTCGGCGATCAGAGTTTGGCTGCTGAGCGGGTCAATCGCTTCAGAAATTCAGGCATGCCCAAGGTGGTGACGGGCTTGTCGGCCTGGCCTTCGCCTTCGGATTGGCGGCGTGCACGGTATCGGCCCAACACCGAATACTGCGCCGAAGCGGCCAGCCCATCGAGCACACTGCTGCGCTGAGGGGTGGGTTGGCCCGCCGCTGTTTTGACGGCGTCGGCTCGCGGGTTTTGCGGCAGGGGCGGCAATTTGGATTGGGCAATGCGAATGTCACGCGCCGACACAATGGCCTTGGCGAAGTCGTGGAAGGACTGCCCACACAAATCGGTTTGGTTCATGAGGTAGCCGCGTTGGAACAGGTCGCGGGCTTTTTGGCCTTCCAAAATCGCCGGGGCCAGCATGAAGCTGACCTGAAAGCGCTGCTTGGAAAACACTTGCGTGGCCAGTTGCTCGGGCAGCACGCGGGTGGGGCACACCACCAACAGGGGGCGTTTGGACGAAGCGGCTTCAAACACCCAGCGGTGACGGCTCAAAAAGCCCGAGGTGGCGGCCAGTTCAATTTCAGACACCGAGGTGGGCACCAGCACCATGTCGAACTCGAACATCAGTTCGCTGGCCAACGAGTCGGACCAGGTGAGGTCGACCACCAGCACCTCGCAATGGTTGGCCACACGGCGCATTTGGGTGCGGGCATCAAAAATGGGGCGGTTGCCGCCTTGGTCCACGGGCAAGGGCTGATGCACCACTTGAACCCCGGCGTCCGGCGCCGAATTGAGCCAATTGCTGGAGGAACCGTGCGGGTCCCAGTCGAGCAATGCCGTTCGTTGGTGCTGCTGCATGCTGAAGTAAGCCGCCAGATTGGCCGACAGCGTGCTCTTGCCCACACCACCCTTTTGACTGGTCACCAAAATTTTGAAAGCCATGATCGTGTCCTTGTTCTCAATCCTCAAAAACTTGAGACATAAATTGAGAAGATTTCCCTAAGGGGGCGTCGATATTACCTTTTTTTAAATTTATTTCAAATTTTTTAGAAAAAAAAGAGCTAGGGACATTCCCAAGGGGGAATTCCCCGCTGGTCAGGGTGTTGTTTTTGGGTGAACCTTTGGGCTGTAACCAAGGAGATGAGGATGTATCAGCACATTGTTTTGGCCTACAACGGTTCAGAAGCGGGGCAGCAGGCTTTGTTGGCTTCCAAAGAACTGGCGGCCTGGGCCCAGGCCAGCTTGCACCTGGTGGCGGTCATGCCGATCAACCTCAACACCGTGGTGGCCGAGGGGATCGTCTACTCCAACCAGGAAGAGCAAATCCAGCGCGAGGCCTATCAGGGCATTCTGGATCAAGGTCTGGAGATGCTGGCCAAAGAGGGCTGCCACGCCACAGGCGAATTGGTGAGTGGCGACCCCGTCACCGAAATTTGCCAATGCGCCATTCGGCACCAGGCCGATTTGATCGTCGTGGGACACAAGCACAAAGACGGCTGGGTCCAACGCTGGTGGAGCGGCTCGGTGTCGCAATCCCTCATCGAGGAATCGCCCTGTAGCGTGTTTGTGAGTATTTCCTAACTGCCTTCATCCCAGCTGGCCTGCCAGCGGTCGCCCCAACCTTGACGCAAGTGGTCCAGATCGCGGCGTTCGCGTTTGGTGGGCCGACCCAATCGGCGCTCGGCGCCAGGGTCTTGCTGGCGTTGACGGGCTTCCAGCCAAGCGGCTTCCTGAACGCGGTTATCGGGCGTTTGGGCATATAGCTGTTGGGCTTGGCTGGCCGGGCCCCGCTGGTTCGATAACCCCAGCAAGTCCATTTCCACCGCGAAGCCATGGCGCACCACGCGCAGCCGGTCGCCCACCCGCACCTCGCGTGAGGGCTTGGCCACCGTGCCGTTGACTTGAACTTGGCCACGGTCCAAGGCCTCTTGGGCGAGGGCCCGGGTTTTGTGCCACCGCGCGGCCCACAGCCATTTGTCGATGCGCATGCTTTGCATGCCCCCATTGTGCCCATGACATGCGCTTGGGTTAGCCTCGGGTCATGAAAACCATCAGCATGGCATGGCGAGCCCTGGCGCGTGACTTCCGGGCAGGTGAATTGCGGTTGTTGTGGATGTCGGTCGCCCTGGGCGTGGCTGTCTTGTGTGCGGTGACGTTTTTGTCCAGCCGCTTGCAGGCCACGTTGCTGCGAGATGCCGCCGAGTGGCTGGGCGGCGATGTGGTGCTGAGCTTCGAGCGCGAGCCCGGCCCGGAGGTTCGCCAAGCGGTTCAGGCGCAAGGTTTGCAAGCCGCCCTGTCCGTGACCATGCCCACCATGGCCAGGGCCTTGCCCGCTCAGGATCCTGAATCGGGCGACAGCCGATTGGTGGCGCTGAAGGCCGTCGACGACACCTACCCCTTGAAGGGCCAGTTGCGGGTGCTCGACCGTGTGCCGGACGCTCTCACCACGGCCCAATTGGCTGGCGTCCCCACGGCCCAAGGCCTGCCCACGCGCGAGGTGCCGGCGCCGGGCTCGGTGTGGGTGGAGCCCGGTGTGTTGGAGGCTTTGGGCTTGCAAGTGGGCGATGCCTTGGGGTTGGGCGCGCGAGATTTGCGCATCACCCGGGTGTTGATGGCCGAACCCGATCGGGGCATGGGCTTCATGAGCTTGGCTCCGCGCGTGTTGATGCACGTGGCTGATTTGCCGTCCACCCAGTTGATTCAGCCCGCCAGCCGCGTCACCTGGCGACTGGCGGTGGCGGGGCCGCCCGCGGCCGTGCGCGAATTTCTGGCTTGGACGGAGGATCAGTTGACGGGTGAAAGCGGTCGTGGCGTCCGGGTGGAGACCTTGCAGTCGGGCCGCCCTGAAATGCGCCAAACCCTGGACCGGGCCTCGCAGTTCATGCACATGGTGGGCTTGTTGTCGGCCTTGTTGTGTGCGGTGGCGGTGGCCATGGCGGCCCACCATTTTGCAAATCGCCGCTTGAGCGATTGCGCCATGTTGCGGGTGCTGGGGGTGCCACAGTCGACGCTCACCGGGGTGTTTGTTTGGGAATTTTTGGCGGTGGGGGTGTTGGCCAGCGGTCTGGGCATTGCCTTGGGTTGGCTCACGCACCATGGCTTTGTGCAAATTCTGGAGCGTTGGATGGGCACCACCTTGAGCCCCCCCGACAGCGCCCCGGTGATTCAAGGGTTCGGGGCAGGGCTGACCCTGTTGATGGCTTTTGGCTTGCCCCCGGTGTTGCAGTTGGCCCGCGTACCTGCGCTCCGGGTCATGCGGCGCGATTTGGGGCAGGTGAAAGCGGCCAGCCTTGGGGTGGCCTTGCTGGGTTTGGCCGGTTTTGCGGCGCTGATGCTGCGGTTTTCCAGCGACTGGGTGTTGGGCAGTTTGGTGGTGGGCGGCTTCATGGCCGCCGTGCTGGCTTTTGCCCTGCTGGCGGGCTTGGCGCTGAAACTCTTGCGCGGCATTGCCCAGCGCACCCAGCTGCCGTTTGCGGTATCCATGGCCACCCGTCAACTGGCCGCCCGGCCGGGCCTGACCATGTTGCAAGTGGGCGCCTTGGCCACCGGCTTGCTGGCCTTGCTGGCCATGGCCATGTTGCGCACCGACTTGATTGAGGGCTGGCGTGCAGCCACCCCGCCCGATGCACCCAACCGATTCGTCATCAACATTCAGCCCGACCAAGCGCAAGCGGTGCAGGCCTATTTGCGCGAAGCCGGGGTGAATCAATGGGATTGGTATCCCATGCTGCGGGGGCGTTTGGTGAGCATCAACGGGCGCACCATTCAACCCGAAGAATTCAGCGATCGGCGCGCGCAAAGCCGCATCGAGCGGGAACAGAATTTGTCTTACGCCAACGCCATGCCGGCCCACAACACGGTGGTGGCGGGCATTTGGCAAGCGAATGACCAGCAGGGCCTGAGCGTGGAAGAGAGCATGGCCAAGTCCTTGCGTTTGAGTTTGGGCGACCAGCTGGGCTTTGACATGGCTGGGCAAACGGTGACGGCCAAGGTCACGTCCATCCGCCGCGTGGACTGGGCGTCCATGCACGTGAACTTCTTTTTCATGTTCCCGCGGGCCAGCATGCCCGACGAGTTGGCGGTTTCTTACATCAGCGCGTTCCGCGCCCCAGAGGTGAAGGGCTTCGACCGCGGCCTGATTGACCGTTTCCCCAACCTCACGAATTTCGATGTGGGCCAAACCATTGACCAAGTGCAATCGGTGGTGGGGCAGGTGATTCAGGTGATTGAGTTTTTGTTTGGCTTCACCTTGTTGTCCGGCTTGCTGGTGTTGTTTGCCACGCTGTCCTTCAACCGCGAGGCCCGTTTGCGCGATTACGCGGTGATGCGCGCCATGGGCAGCTCGCAAGCGCAAATTCAGCACATTCAGCAGGTGGAGTTGCTGGGCGTGGGGGCTCTGAGTGGCTTTTTGGCGGCCTTGGCGGCTTTGGCCCTGGGCGGCATGCTGGCCGTTTGGGTCTTTCAGTTTGTGTGGAAAGCATCACCCTGGTGGTTGCCGCTGGGCACGGGGCTGGGCGCCTTGCTGGCCCATTTGGCTGGCCGCTGGACCTTGCGCGACGTGGTGCGACGCCCCGTGATGGACACCTTGAGGGCCACGGCCGAGGCCTGAGGCCTGGGCTTCATTGGCCCTTGAGCAGCACCAACAAAGCCCCGGCCCCGCCCTGAGGCGCTGGGGCTTGCACAAAGGCCAGCACACTGTGCTTTTGCACCAGCCAGCGCAACACCCTTTGCTTGAGCACCGGCGTTTTGCCCGGTGAGCCCAAGCCCTTGCCATGCACCACGCGCACACAACGCCAGCCTCGGCGCTGGGCCGATTGCACAAACTCGGTCAGGGCCACACGGGCCTCATCGATGCGCAAGCCGTGCAAATCGATTTCGCCTTGCAACGACCAATGCCCCTGGCGCAATCGGCGCACGACGTCGGGGCCGATGCCAGTTTGGGCATAGCTCAGGTCGGCATCGGTGTCGAGCAAGGTGGACACATCGAAGTCATCGCTGAGGCTTTCGAGCAGCACCGCTTGCTCGTCGCGTTGTTGTTGTCGGGCGATGGGTTCGGGTGGAGACAAGGGAGCCAGCACAGCCCGCTCGGCCGCGTGAATCGCTTTCACTGGCCCAACGGCGCGGGCAAACACCGCTTGATCAGCCAATTGTTGTTGGCGCTGTCGTTCGCGCTCGCGCCGGGCTTCGCGCTCGGCGGCTTGCTGCGCCGTGAGGGCCCGATACACCCCTTTGAGGTCTTGCAGCGATTGGCGTTTCACAACAAGCCCTCGCTGGCCATGGAGTAAGACTTGCCGGGAGACACGATGCAGTGGTCGATGACCGAGACATCGACCAATTGCAAGGCCGACTTCAGGGTTTGGGTGAGGTGAATGTCGGCGCGGGACGGCTTGACCTGACCACTGGGGTGGTTGTGCGCCAAGATCACGGCACTGGCGCGTAAATCGAGGGCGCGCTTGACCACTTCGCGAGGGTAGACGCTGGTTTGGGTGAGGGTGCCGCGAAACATGTCGTTGAACTCAATGAGGCGATGTTGGACATCAAGATACATGATGGCAAAAACCTCGTGCGGCAAGTGGCTGAGTTGGAGCTGCAAATGGTGCATGACGAGGTCGGGGGAATTCATGGCCGAGCGCTCGCTGAGCACATCGGTGCAGGCGCGACGTGCGAGCTCCAGCACACACAGGATTTGACACCGCTTGGCCGAGCCCCCCAAACCAGGGATTTGAGCCAAGGCCTCGGGGCTGGCCCTGAGCAAGGCGCCCAGGCCTTGGTGGGCATCGATGAGGGCTTGCGCCCATTGCAACACGTTGCGGCCCCGGTTCCCCGTGCCCAGCAAAACCGCGAGCAACTCGGCGTCGTTCAGGCTGGCGGAGCCCCAGCGCAGCAATTTTTCGCGGGGTTGAAGGGATCTGGGCAAGTGGTCAAGCATGGGGCGATCCAAAATCGCCATCTTGTTGGAAATTCCGGCGGCCCAGGCGTGCGTCACATCCTTCCTACAATGTGAGGCAGTTAACACCGAACCTCATGACCCAGTCCGATTCCACCCCCATTGCCCGAGTTGAACCCGGTGCTTTTTTGACCTTGCACTATCGCCTCAGTGGGCCGCACGGCGACGTGGTGAACACCTTTGGCCAAGCGCCTGCCACCTTGTCGCTGGGCAACCACGAGTTGTCGCCGGCACTGGAAGACGCCATGTTGGGCTTGCCCGAAGGCGCGCACGAACATTTCAGCTTTGAAGCCGGTGTGGTGTTTGGGCAGCGCAACCCCGACCTCTTGCAATGGGCCAGCAAGGCCTCATTGGCCGCTGCGGGTGAAAACGTGGCGGAGTTGCAAGTGGGCGAAGTGGTGCAGGTGCCTTCGGGCCCCAATGGCCAGCATGTGGCGGGGATTGTTCGCCAAGTGCAAGACGATGCCCTGTTGCTCGACTTCAACCACCCGTTGGCCGGTTCCCCGGTGAACTTTGAAGTCCAAATCATTGGGGTGCTGTGAGCATGCCCACCGAAACTGAAGTGGTGTTGGCCGAACCCCGAGGCTTTTGTGCCGGGGTCGACCGTGCCATCGACATCGTGGAGCGCGCCCTCACGCTCTTTGGGGCGCCGGTGTATGTGCGCCACGAAATCGTGCACAACACCCATGTGGTGGCTGATTTGCGCGCGCGTGGCGCCATCTTCATCGAGGACTTGAACGACGTGCCCGCTGGCGCCACGCTGGTGTTCAGTGCGCATGGCGTGCCCAAGTCGGTTCAGCAAGATGCGCATGCCCGGGGCTTTCGTGTTTTCGATGCCACTTGCCCCTTGGTCACCAAGGTGCATGTGGAAGTGGCCAAGCTCAGCCGCGAGGGGTTCGAGTTTTTGATGATCGGCCATGCGGGACACCCTGAGGTGGAAGGCACCATGGGGCAGTTGGAGCAGGGCATTCACCTGATTCAATCCATCGATGACGTGGCCCGCGTGCAGTCCACCCAGACCGAACGCCTGGCGGTGGTGACGCAAACCACCTTGAGCGTCGACGACACCGCCCACATCTTGGCGGCCATTCGCGAGCGCTTTCCCTTGGTGCGCGAAACCAAAAAACAAGACATTTGCTACGCCACACAAAACCGCCAAGACGCGGTGAAAACCTTGAGCGCCCAAGTGGAAGTGGTGATCGTGGTGGGCAGCCCCACCAGCTCCAACAGCAACCGCTTGCGCGACGTGGCCGAGCAGCGCGGCGTGCCCAGTTACCTCATCGACGACGCCAGCGAATTGAAGCCCGAGTGGATCCAAGGCAAAACCCGTGTGGGTCTCACCGCCGGGGCTTCGGCCCCCGAGGTGTTGGTGCAAGCCGTGGTGGCGCGTTTGCGCGAGCTGGGCGTCTTGGGCGTGCGGCGATTGGCCGGGGTCGAAGAAACCATTCAGTTCCCCTTGCCCAAAGGCCTGAAATTGCCCCATGAGCAAGCCCCGCTCACGGCTCAGAATGTCCCTGATCAACCCTAGAATCGTTTCATGATTGACATCAACCTCTTGCGCCGCGACCTCGATGCCGTCGTTCGCGCCCTGAATCAGCGCAAGTCGCCGCAAGCTTTTTTGGATGTGGTGCAGTTCCAGTCCCTGGAGGCCGAGCGCAAAACCCTGCAAACCCGCACCGAAGAGTTGCAAGCGCAGCGCAATGCGACCTCGAAAAAAATTGGCCAACTCAAGGGCCAAGGCTTGAACGACGAAGCCGATGCGGCCATGCAGCAAGTCAGCGCCATGAAAAGCGAGCTGGAGACATCGGCCCAACGCTTGGACGTGATTCAAACCGAGTTGCACAACCTGTTGCTGGCTGTGCCCAACTTGCCCCAAGACGATGTGCCCGTTGGCGCCGATGAAACGGGCAACGTGGAGTTGCGCCGGTGGTCACCCACAGGCACCGAACCCATCCCCCTGCCTTTTGAAGCCAAAGACCACGTGGCCTTGGGCGAGCCCTTGGGCCTGGACTTTGAAACCGGCGCCAAGTTGTCGGGCTCACGTTTCACCTTCATGCGAGGGCCCGTGGCCCGACTGCACCGGGCCTTGGCGCAATTCATGCTCGATGTGCAAACCCGCGAGCATGGCTACACCGAGTGCTACACCCCCTACATCGTCAATGCCGACACCTTGCGCGGCACAGGCCAGTTGCCCAAGTTCGAAGCCGATTTGTTTGCGGCCAACAAAGGCGGGCAAGACGGTGGCGAAGAGCACCAAGCGCTCTACCTCATTCCCACCAGTGAAGTGACCCTCACCAACTGGGCGCGCGATGAAATCTTGGCCGAGGCCGAGTTGCCCGTTCGCCTCACGGCCCATACGCCCTGTTTCCGCTCAGAAGCGGGCAGTGCAGGGCGCGACACGCGCGGCATGATTCGCCAGCATCAGTTCGACAAGGTCGAGATGGTGCAGATCACCCACCCCGAACACAGCGCCCAGGCCCTGGAAGACATGACGCGTCACGCCGAAGCCATTTTGCAAAAGCTCGAATTGCCCTATCGGGTGATGCTGCTGTGCACCGGCGACATGGGTTTTGGTGCCACGCGAACGCACGACCTGGAGGTGTGGTTGCCCGGGCAAAGCGCTTACCGCGAGATCAGTTCCGTGTCCAATTGCGGCGCTTTCCAAGCGCGCCGACTCATGGCCCGTTTTAAAAACGCCCAAGGCAAAAACGAATGGGTGCACACCCTGAATGGCTCAGGTCTGGCGGTTGGCCGGGCTTTGGTGGCCGTGTTGGAAAACCACCAACAAGCCGATGGCCGCATCCGCATTCCTGTGGCTTTGCAACCCTACATGGGTGGTGAAGCCTGGCTCTCGCCCTGAACTGACGCATCTGGAGGTCCCCATGTCAGCAACCCACAAACACCTTTCGATCTTGGCCTTGGCCATGCTTGTTCTGATGGGGGGATGCACCAGTGTGCCCTTGAATGACCAGGGCAATTCCTCCAGCACCATTGGTGCGCTCACTGGCCTGGAGTTGTTGGGTCAAACCGAACTGCCGCCCGGCAGCAAGATCTTGCCTGCGCAGTCGCTCATCATTGGCGCTGGCGACAACTGGGTGGGCAAGGTGAGCCTCGATGCGGGTCAAGACTCAGCCGCAGCTTATTCGTTTTTCTTGCAGTCTTTGCCAGCCAAAGGTTGGACCCTGCTCTCGGCGGTGCGTGGCCCACGCAGCATTTTGGTGTTCAACAAATCGGAACGCACCGTGACCATCGACATCATGGAAGGCAATGCCTTCGGTGGTGCGAAGGTGGAAATGACCATGGCCCCGCGCAACGCCATGAACTTCGCGCCGAAAAAGCCCTGAGCCCTCGGCTAGAATCACGACCGACCGCGGAGAGGTGGCAGAGTGGTCGAATGCACCGGATTCGAAATCCGGCATACGGGTTCACCCGTATCGGGGGTTCGAATCCCCCCCTCTCCGCCAA